>Ga0206118_100044_pt1 | contig 250078 bp, 189 predicted proteins | sample 3A20Ametagenome_FD_177999 | JGI IMG/M metagenome (GOLD analysis project Ga0206118, IMG submission 177999) | Enriched microbial communities from leaf-cutter ant dump, University of Wisconsin, Madison, United States - 3A20A | ecosystem: Environmental > Terrestrial > Nest > Insects nest > Nest...
GAGTCAAGCTTGTCGAAGAGAATCAGCGCATCATACTGCGATAGGCAACGATAAATGAATATCCAATTTTGTGGAAAATCGCGTCTCCTGTTCCTGTGCTGATTTTTTAGCTTACTGCGAGGAGAGTTATATGGAAAAATGTTACATGAGATCACGATATTGGATTATAGTTTTATCTCTAGGTTGCCATGTCAGGTTTGATGCAAGGGTAGTGAATTATTGCACGTTGTTCGCTTGAGCCCACTCGTCGAGCTGCTTCTGTTTCTCAGCGACGATTTTGTCGAGGCCGGCATCCTTCAGCTTGCGGACGAATTCGTCCAGCTTGGACGGGTCGATCGTGCCCGATTCCAGCCCGGCCTTGTACTGGTTGTTGACGTTGAGCACCGCGGCGACCTCCGTCTTCACCGGAGAGGAATCGAACGAGAAGCCGAGCGCCTTGGAGAACGTCGAATTTTTGTTGAACTCCTTCGTTTGCTCCCAGATCGACGGGTCCATGCCTTCCCATACTTTAGCCAACGAGTTGTTGCCCACTTCCCACTGGTTAAAGACATAGTCGCTGCCGCCTTCCGGCGCTTTGATCTGGCCGTTGCCGGCATTCACGTAGTGCTTGCCTTCCACGCCGTTCGCGATCAGGTTGGCGACGTCCTTGTCGGTATAGAGCAGGTTCAGCAATTGAGCGGCGCGATCCGCATCCTGCGTGTTTTTCGGAATCGAAATCATGAAGCCCGTACCGGAATCGGAAGTCGAGATCGGCGGCACGATGCTCGCGGTCACCATCTCCCGTCCGTTAACCGTCGTTTCCTGGGCGGCGAAGCCTGGCTTCATGTTGCTCAGGTAGCTGAAGCCTTTGCCCGCTTTGATCAGGCTGTTGTTGCCTTCCTGCGTCGTTGCCGCGTCCGGCATGATGTAGCCGGCCTGATACCACTTGCGAGCTTGCTGCAGCGCGTCCTTGTACAATTGCGTCTCATACAGGTTGACCACCGTCAAGTCTTGATTTTCGATGATCAGGACGCCCGGTGTGTCTCCCAGATAGTCGATATAGCCGCGGACGAGCTCGTTGGCGATGCCGTTCGTCTGACTGCGCTGGACGAGCGGATAGACGCCCGGTTCGTTGTCTTTGATTTTCTGGAAAATCGGATCGAGATCCGCATACGCCTTCACATTGTCGAACGTCAGGCCGTGCTTATCCATCAGTTCTTTGCGGACAGAGATGCCGTGATCGGCCGCCGTATCCCGTATGCTCGGCACTCCGTACATTTTGCCGCCGATTTTGGTGGAGTTGAAGATCGCGTGCTCCATCGTGTCCTGGATCGTCGGCGCGTACTTAGGGAGCAGATCGTCGAGCGGAAGCAGCTGTCCCTTGGCTACCTGCGAGCTGTAGTTGAAGAAAGAGGAAGTGACGAGCAGGTCGACCGGCTCGTTGCCGGCCAGCAGCAGGTTGACCTGCTGCGTCCAGGCGCCGATGTCGATCGGCATCAGCTTCACCGCAGCGTTGATTTTGGCTTTCGTGATCTTGCTGATCTCTTCCTGAACGAGACCGACTTCCTTCATATTCCCGATTCCCATGAACGCAAGCGTAAGCTCCATTTCCTTATCGTTGGCCGAAGAACCGGACGCGGCCGGAGCGGAGCCGGAGCTGGCGGGCGACTCGGAGGAACTGCCGGAATTGTTAGAGCCACCGCAAGCGGAGAGCAGCAGACACAGAGCAATCACAACGGCGAGCGGAAAAGCGGCTTTCGATTTTCTTTGCATGAAATTTCCCCCTAGATAGAATTGAACGTACAATCTATACCAACCGGACCCGAAGGCCGGAGCTGGCCTGACGGAAAACAACCTTTACTTGACCGCCCCGATAGTAAGGCCCTTGACGAAGTATTTCTGGAAGAACGGATAGATCAGGATGAGCGGCAAAATTCCTACGACGGCCATCGCCATGCGAACGGCGTTCATCGGCAGATTCACCGCCATGTTCTGTCCGCCAAGGTTATTCTGCTGAAGGAACTGGATATTGACGAGCATCCGATTGAGCAGGTTCTGAATGCTGAACAGCTGCGGCTCCGTAATGTAGATCAGTCCGTTAAACCAATCGTTCCAGTAGTTGATCGTCAGCATCAAGCCAATCGTCGCCAGAATGGGCAGCGACAGCGGCAGAATCATGCGGATGAAAATCTTGAATTCGGACGCTCCGTCGATATACGCCGATTCGATGATTTGAACCGGAATGGAGTTCGCGAAGAACGTTCGGATAAGCAGAATGAAAAATCCGTTCGTCAGCAGCCCCGGAACGATCAGCGCCAGCAGCGTGTTTTTCATGTGAAACACTTCCGTGTAGATCAGATAGGTCGGCACGAGACCGCCGTTGAACAGAAGCGTGAAGAATACCAGGAAGCTGAGAATGCTGCGCATTGGCAAGTCCCGCCGGGACAACGGATAGGCGAGCAGAGCGCTGATCAGCAAGCCAACGAAAGTGCCGATGAGCGTGATCAGAATCGTAATGCCGTAAGAGTTGAACATCGCCGACTTTTGCGACCATAGGTACGTGTAGGCTTCCAGACTGAATTCCTTCGGCCAGAACGAATATCCGTTGTTCACGATCGACGATTCGGACGAAACCGACGACATGAAGAGCAGCACGAAAGGAATCAAGCAAAAGGCGGCGAGCAGGATGAATATCGCATGGACGGCGACCTGGTTCATATCGTTGGTTTTCATGGGCGTTCCCCTCCTTTCTGTTTAGAACAAGGCATTCTCCTTGTTGCGCCGACTGACGATGTAGTTGGAGAGAAGCACGAGAACGAATCCGACCAGCGACTGGTAGAGTCCGGCCGCGGAAGACATTCCGATGTCCCCGAGAGTCATCAAGCCACGGTATACGTAAGTGTCGATGACGTCCGTCACCGGCTGAAGCGGCCCCGAATTGAGCGGCACCTGGTAGAACAAACCGAAGTCAGAGTAGAAAATGCGGCCGATCGCGAGCAAGGTCATTATCGTAATCGTAGGCGCGATAAGCGGCACCGTAATGCTGCGGATTTGATGCCATTTGCCGGCGCCATCAATCGTGGCCGCCTCGTAATACTCGTGGTCGATCCCGACGATCGCGGCCAGGAAGATAACACACAGATAACCTGTAGCTTTCCACAGTTGAACGATTGTCAGAATATAGGGCCAGTACTTCGGTTCGAAGTACCATGAGATCGGTTCGATGCCGAGCATCGGAAGCAAATTCAGGTTCAGGTATCCGCTTTCCGCGCTGAGCATCGACAGGACGAGATAACCGACGATGACCATCGAAATCAGGAACGGCAGCAGAATGACGCTTTGATAGAAGCGGGCCGCGAGCTTGTTTCTGACCTCATTCAGCAGAATCGCGACCGCGATCGCGAACGTCGTATTGAGAACGATGAACGATCCGTTGTACAGAATCGTGTTCCGGGTGATGACGAACGCATCCCTCGTCTTGAACAGATACTCGAAGTTTTTGAAGCCGATCCAGTCGCTGCCGAGAATGCCTTTGGCATAGTTGATGTCCTTGAAGGCGATGACCACGCCGAACATCGGCAGATAGTTGTTCATGACGAGGTAGGCTAAGCCCGGAATCATCATGATAAACAAGGCCCGGTAGCGCTTGAGCTTCTTGAACGTCGCAGCCCATCCTGTTTTTGCCACTGCTGTCCCCTTCTTTCTTGCCTTTCGTTATGCTTTCATTCTAAAGCCCCCGAGGACAGGCCGCTTACCAAAAAACCGACTTCCGACTTGCGAAATTCCGACTTCCTGAAAAACGGGCAAACAAGATAATCCCGCGGAAGTCTCGCTGACCTCTTCCGGCCCCACTTTCCTCTCCTTTTGTCGCTATCCCCTTCCGTCAGTCCGTCTGCCTCTTCCCGCTCCGCTTTCCTCTCCTTTTGTCGCTATCCCCTTCCGTCAGTGCTTCTGCTTCTTGCCGCTCCACCTTCCGCTCCTTTTGTCGCTATCCCCTTCCGTCAGTCCGTCTGCCTCTTCCCGTACTACGTTCCGTTCCTTTTGTCGCTATCCCCTTCCGTCAGTGCACTGCTTCTTCCCGCTCCACCTTCCACTTCTTTTGTCGCTATCCCTTTCCATCAGTTCGTTCTATCTCTCCCCTTTCATTCTCTGCGTCTTTTGTCGCTATCCCCTCCGTTCAGTTCACGCCATACCTCTCTTACCGCTTTTTTGCTTCTTTTTGCCGCTATCCCTTCCGATCAGTTCACGCCCCCCGCTGCCGCTGCCTTCCGCTGTCTCCCCTTTTGCCGCTATCCCTTTGAGTCAGTGAAGAGTCACGTCCAGTTGCGCGCGGATTTCATCCATTCTTCCATAATCACCCACCCCAAACGCTAATAACCAGATTCCTGAGTTGTCGGGATACAAACAAATGGAGGTTAGTTCATGGCCGATCTCGCAGGAGGCGTACGTCCAACCTGACCGAACGGGATACCGGCAAATGAACAAAAAAGGCACTATGTACATATTCGAGAATGTGATGCAGACAACCTGACTGGACGGGATACCGGCAAATGAACGGAAAAGGCACTATGTACATATTCGGGAATGTGGTGCAGACAACCTGACCGAACGGGATACCGGCAAATGAACGGAAAAGGCACTATGTACATATTCGGGAATGTGGTGCAGACAACCTGACCGAACGGGATACCGGTAAATGAACGGAAAAAACGCTGCGTACGTATTCAGAATGTGGTGCAGACAACCTGACTGGACGGGATACCGGCAAATAAACGAAAAAGGCACTATGTACATATTCGAGAATGTGGTGCAGACAACCTGACTGGACGGGATTCCGGCAAAGGAACGGAAAAGGCACTATGTACGTATTCAGAATAGGGTGCAGAAAAGCTGACTGGACGGGATACCGGCAAATGAACGGAAAAGGCGCTGCGTACTTATTCAGAATGTGGTGCAGACAACCTGACTGAACGGGATACCGGCAAAAGAGAAAGAACCGCCAAAAGAACGAATTTCCGTTCCTTGACGGTCCTCCTCTGCCCTTCCTAATGCTGCTGCGCCCGCTTACGGTAGTCCACCGGGTTCATGCCGGTGGACTTCTTGAAAATGGTCGAGAAGTACGACAGATTCGAATATCCGGATGCGATCGCGATGTCGCTGACGGATTGACCCGTCCCCGCGAGCAGCTCCTTCGCGTACTCGATTCTCGTCGTCTGCAGGTAGTCGGAGAGCGACATGCCCGTCTCCTTCTTGAAAATTCGGGTCAAATAATCCGGATTAAGAAACACATGGCTCGCGACGGCTTCCCGGGACAAATCCTGCTGCCCGATCTGCTCCGAAATATATCGCTTCGCTTTATCGACGACGGACAAATTCTCTTCGATGGAATGAATATGGTTCATCGCCACTTCGATCACGTAACGGGTCCACTCCTGCAGAGAGGAGAGCGAACGGAGTACCGATTCCGGCTTGTCCGTCAGCAGGTTGTGCGCGAACACCCGATTGGCCTGCAGCCCCTTGGATTGCAAAACGAAGAAGATCATCTGCAGGAAGTCTTGATAAAATGAATGAACGGTTTGCGCGTCTACGCCGCTGCCCGTTCCTTTCCAGGATTCCAGATAGAGCGCGACCTGGCCGATCAGCTTGTCGCGGGCCCCCTGCTTCATCCACTCGCCCCATTCGGCCAAAGGAGCGGGCTTCATCGGGTTTTCCGCTCTGCGCTTCTGGCTGAGAATAAACGTGCGATTCACCTGCGTGACGTTGTTTTCGTCCAGCTCCTGCAATCTCCGCAGCATGTCCGCCAATTCGTGAAGCGCGGTCATCCTGCCAAAGTAACAGCTGAGATCGCAATACAAATATTGATTGCAATTGCGGATGAACGCGTCCCCGTGCTCCCGGATTTGCGCCTCTTCGTCCGGCTCGTCCACAGGCACGACCATGAGCAGAGCCCCGTCGTCGACCGGAATGACGGCCGTTCCCGGAACCGACTTCATCACTTCCTCCAGCACGTTGCGGATCGCGTATTCCATAATTCTCCGGTCTCGTTCGGACAGCTCCTTGTGCCATCTCTGCACGCGGATATACAAGGGCAGGAACCGGACGTCTTCGGCATACGACAATCCCACCGCGCTTAGATGCTCCCGAACGGCAAGCGGGTTCGACGGAATTTTACGGTGGATCAGATCCTGCCAGAATCGCTCCGCCACGACGGGACGGTGGAACTCCCACAGCTTGCGGTAATGGTGATGGGTTTCCTCGAAGGAGCGCAGCTCCTTCTCCTTCTTCATTTTGCCGAGCGCCTTCCCGATGACGGTTTCCAGTTCCGAGTAATCGACCGGCTTGAGCAGGTAGTCGAAGCTGTCCAACTGGATCGCCTGCTTCGCGAACGCAAAGTCGGAATGACAGGTCAGAAAAATCGTCTCCGTCTCCGGAAAATGCTCCTTGACCCATGCGGCCAGCTCCAGCCCGGAACCTTGCGGCATCTCGATATCGCACACCATCAGATGGACCGGATGGTTCTGAAAAATCTCTTGGGCCTGCTTCATGCTAAGCGCCGTATGGACGTCTCCGACATCCAGATGCCTCCAGTTTACCCCCGCCTGCAAGCCTCTAACCGCATGGATTTCATCGTCCACGATCAGCGCATGGTACATCGCGAATCACCCCGTTTTCTTCTCCATCGGTATTTCAATCCGCACGACCGCACCCCGGCCGGCCTCGTTATAGAAGTCGATCGTCGCCTTTTCCTGGTACAGCAGCCGCAGCCGCCTTCTCGCGTTCCATATTCCGATCTGTTCTCCGCTCTCGCTTTCCGCTTGCGGTTCCGGGTCCATCGCGAGCCGTTCGAGCACTTCGTCGGGGAAGCCGGGTCCGGTGTCCTTCACGTGAATGACCAGCCGAGCATCCCCGGAGGGGTCTTCAGCCTGCGCGACCTCGACGTCGATCCGGATCGACTCGTCCATGTTCACGGCATATTTGATCGTATTCTCCACCATCGTCTGCACGATGAGCGGCGGAACCTCCTGTTCGAGCAGCTCCTCGGGCTTGTCGACGCGATACTGGAACATGTCGGGAAACCGCAGCTGCTGGATTCGCAAATAGTTCGCCGTATGGGAAAGCTCGTCCCCGAGCGGTACGAAATAGGAGTTGCTGCGAAACATGAACCGGAAGTAAGAGACGAGGCATTTGGCCATTTCCTGAATGAGGGAAAATTCTTTGACCGTCGCCAGATTGTAAATGATGTTGAGCGTGTTCAGGAAAAAATGCGGGTTGATCTGAAGCTGAAGATGCTTCAGCTCCGCGCGCTGATGGTTCAGCTTTTCCTCGTAGACGTTGATCTTCAGGTTGTGGATCTCCTCGATCATCCGATTAAACGTCTCGTTCACGATCTGAAACTCGGTAGAAGTCGGCTTCTGATCCAGTCGGGAGTCCCAATTGCCGTCCCGAAGCTTGCGCATCGCGACGACGATCCGCTTCACTGGCTTTAGGAAAATGCTCCTCATCATGAAGACGAAGACGAGCAGGAACAGCACGGCCGCGATGGAGATGATCGACGATACCCGCTGAAGATACGGCAGCTTCTGCAAAATCTCTTTCTCCGGCACGATCGCCACGAGATTGAAGTTGCCTCGTTCGGACTTCTCGCCCATGACCAGATAAGTGTCTCTGCCCTCTCCGCTGATGGCGTAGGATTCGCTCGGGAAATCCAGCTCGATGCCTTTGTCCGCGATCAGATCGTCATGGCTCATCGGCTCGTTGTCCTCCGTCGTAATGACCGCCGCCCCGGACTCCCCCAGATCGATCAGATTCAAAGGGACCATCAGCTTGTCGCTGCTGATCCACGCCCCCATGTACACGTTGCCGGACTTCATCAGATGGAACAAATAGTCGCCGTTCTCGCCGTTCCAGACGTGCCAGCGGGAGTAATCGATCGTGCTTGCTTCGCTTTCCACCATTTTCAGCATTTCCTGCCGCGCCAGTTCGCGTTCTTCGAAGCTGTCGGGCAGCGTCTGGCTGATCACGAGGTCCCGATTGACCGAAGAGTACATGAAGAAAGCATCCAAAGTAGGATAGTAACCCAGATCGTCCCTCATCGTGTTGAACAGCGTCAGCTTGGCGATGTTATAGCGATCCTCGTCGCGCGACTTAGGGAATTCCATGTCCAGGATGCTCAGGTTGCTCTCCAACATGTTGGCCAAATATTTGTCGACTTCTTCCAGCCTTTGATCGATTTGGCCCATGTACAGGCCGAGCATGTTTTTGTTGGATTGGGCCACCTGGTTGCGGACCACGTCTACCGAGTAAAGATTGTTGATGACGAGCACGGTGACGAGGGGGACGAAAATGACCAAAACGGCGGCGAAAAATTTGAAGCGGAGCGAGTTGACGTAAGGTTGGATTTTGCGCATAACCGCCGTTCCTCCTTCGTATCCGGTGGGCTTGTCATTGTATTATAGCTCTTCCGCAACGTCCGCGATATACGAGGAAAGAAGGGCATGGTCGCCATCCCCTTCCTCGTTAGACCGGCCTATTGCTGCCGTTTGCCCTCCCCCGGCTAGATCGCCTGCTACAGCCGTTTGCCCTTCTCCGGTTAGACCGCCTGCTGCCGTCGGCCACCCTACTCCCGGCCACTCTCCTGCCGCCATCGCCCTCTCTCGATCGCCTCCCCTGTGGAAGCCTCAGCTCTCGTGCGCGTATTTGTTCGTCCGCGCGTCCCGGATGACGCCGCTCCAGTTCAGGCCGAAGGCGAAGTCGTAGCGATGGCCGGCCGAATCGACATAGACGTCCATGTCGTGGGGCACATCTTCATGCTGCTTCTCCACGGTCTCCATGTCGGCCGGCATCTGGAACGGGAGCAGCGCCTGCGGTTCGTGACGGCCCGCGATAATTTCGAGCAGCGCTTGGTCCTGCACGCCGAAGTGCGCGACAATCGCGTCGGCAGACGGTTCGAATTCCGCCGCGACGGCCGGGTTCGAGAGCAGAATGGAGACGACGACCGGCTTGCCGTTCATTCGCTTCTTCGTCTCCAATACGGCATCCAGATCGCCTTCGTTCGCCACGGTTACCGTCTTGCCTTTGTAGGAACGGTTCAGCACGTCACGAGGATCGCCGGCAAGGCTGACGTCCCGGGCATGCTCGGCCGTATACGGCCGGTATTGCAGGCTGATCGGCACGTAGCCGCTGCCGCCCGCCTCCGCGTCGGCTTGGCTGTATCCTTTCGTCGAGCGTGGGCTTTCGATGCACACGAGCGCGAAGTCGGCATCCTCCGGCCGATCGGCGAGATCGAAATACTTCCGCACGACGTCCGGGTTGACCGGAAGCTCCTCCGAAGGCGGAACGGGATTGCCCATCCAATCGGTGTCGGCCGGCAGCCTTCGCTTCGGAATGTACACCTTTTTCCGCTGCGGCAGCGGCAATACCCCGTCGTTCTTGAGCATGACGATCGATTTCAATTGCGCGCGGAAGCCCGCTTCCATGAAGGCGGGAGACCCGACCGTGGCGACGGTTTGCCCGACGTCCAGATAAGGATTCTCGAACAGTCCGAGACGGAACATATTTTTCAGCAGCCGTACCGCCGACTGTTCGAAGCGATTGCGCATGAAGACTTCTCCATGCTCCCGAACGCCGATGCGGTAAGCCTCGATGACGGGTCCGGCATCGTTGTTGCCGCCGAACTGGTCCACGCCCGCCATGAGCAGCTTGTAATGGCGTTCGGCGATCGTATAGCCTTCCTCCACGCCCCAGCAGCGTCCGCCCGGGAACAGCCTCGTAATATCTTGTCCTTCGTCGTCGGTAATTCCCCAGTCCGTGCAGACGACGCCGTCATAGCCGTATTTGCCGCGCAGCAGATCGCCGATGAGATAAGCGTTGTAGGCATTGCCGACGTTCTCCCCGTTCTTCCGGTCCTGGTCCACGGAAATGGTGTAATAGGGCATGACGGCCGAAGCTTGGCCGGTTTTGCCCTCCAGGCGGAACGCCCCCTCCGTGAAGGGAAGCAGATGCTCATCGAAGTTGCCGCCCGGATACACCGCATACTTGCCGTAGTCGAAGTGGGCGTCCCGCCCCGCTTCCCCCGTACCGCCGCCCGGCCAATGCTTCACCATCGCGTTTACGCTGTCGTAGCCCCAGCCGTCCGCGATTTCCGCCTTCCCTTCCGACGTCTGGAAGCCGTCGATGTACGCCCGCGTCATATCCGTCGCAAGCCGCGGATCTTCGCCGAACGTCATGCCGAAACGGAACCAGCGCGGGTCCGTAGCCAGATCCGACTGCGGCGACAGCGCCGTCGCCAGTCCGAGCGCGCGGCATTCCCGCGAGGCGATCTCACCGAATTCCCGGGCGATCTCCGGCTGGAACGTGGCGGCAAGGCCCATGCTTTCCGGCCACATGGAGATCGCGCCGCCCGCTCCCGCGTTGAACTCCTTCGACGTATCGGAGCTATGGCGAGGGTCCGAACTGTTGTTGACCGGAATTCCCAAGCCGATGCTCTCGGCGAACGCCTGCACGTTATTGTTCCAGCTCGCCGCCACCTCCGGGCTCTGCACGCGGGTGACCAGAATGTGGCGGATATGGTCGTGCGCCAGGAACGCGAGCTGCTGATCGGACAAGTCGCCCGGAGCGGCTCCGCTCTCGGCGAAGTCTCGGCCGCCGGCATAGGTGGCCGGGAACCAGCCCATATTGCCGGGGATCGCCTGGTGGCTGCTGTAGAGCATCAGCCCGGCGATCTGCTCGATCGTCATTTTCGACGCAAGATCCTTGGCCCGCTCTTCCGGCGACAGCCTCCAATCCTCGTACGGATCGAGCTTGCCGTCCTTGTTCAGATCCTTGAAGGCGAAGTCGTCTTCGTAAATTATCCGAACCCCCGAAGCTTCGGAATAGCCCAGCACGGGGCCTTGCCCGTTATGCACGTACCGTATCGCCGCTTGCTTGCTCGCTTTCTCCATTCTTTTCTCCTCCATTAACTCTTCTCATGATGCAGACGGAACTACTCCCGCAGCGACTGCAGTTCCCCAATGATGGCATCGAACTGCTCACGCGTAATGCCGCCGCCCATCGGATTGTTCGCCGCGGCCGCCAGCGGCAGCTTCGCCATGTAGCCCAAGTTGTCGGCGAATCCCGGCGCGTGGCGGTCCAGAATCCGTTTGGCGACTTCCCATTGCGCCACTTCCCCCAGACGCATGTCGGGATGATAGACGCGATACGAGAAGCGGGGTCTCTCATACGTGAACACATAAGCCCCGGAACCCGTATCGACCCGGACGCCGTCCTCCTCTTGGCGAACGGAGACGATGCCCTTCGCATCCGCCAGGCTCGCTTCGCAGCAGCGCACTTGATCGGCCATCGCCCCGCGCAGCAGGAAAGAAGCCGAGGCGTTGGCGGGAATCGTCGCCTTCAATTCGATCCGATCGCCGACGAACGCCCATCCCGCTTCCACCGTTCCGTACATCGACTCGTAGGCAACGCGGGCATGGCTCAGTCTTCCTCCCGTATAATCGGGCTCCACCCGAATCCGCTTGTAGCCCGGACGTTCCGCGTCCGGCGCAAGTCCGGCGACTCTGCGGTACATCCAATCGCCGACGGCGCCGTAAGCGTAATGGTTGAAGGAGTTCATGTCGTCGCTCCAGAACGAGCCGTCGGGCTTAATGCCGTCCCAATGCTCCCAGATCGTCGTCGCGCCCTTGGAGACGGAATATAGCCAGGACGGGTACGTCTGCTGCAGCAGCAGCTTGACCGCGGTATCGTGATAGCCGTTGTCGGAGAGTGCGAAACACAGGTACGGGGTACCGACGAACCCGGTCGTCAGATGGTAGTCGTTGTCGATGATCATCTCGTTCAAGTCTCGGGCGATTCGCTGACGATCCTTCGGTTCGACGAGATCGAAGACGAGCGCGAGGACATGGGCCGTCTGCGTCTGGGCGGCGACCCGCCCGTTCGGCGTGATGAACTCGTCGCGATACGCCGCCGCGATCCTCTCGGCCAGCTCTCCGTAATAAACCGCATCTTCCCCGTATCCGAGCAAGCGGGCCGCATCCCGGACGATGCGCGTGGAGAGAGCGAAATAGGCCGCCGTCACCATAGCATTCGGAGTGGCCCCCATGTAGCTGCCCTCCTTGGCATCCAGAGCCAGCCAGTCGCCGAAGTGGAAGCCCGTGTCCCAAATATGCTCGCGTTCTCCCTGGCTGCGGATGTAATCGACCCAGCCCTTCATGCTGTCGTATTGTTCGGCCAGAATCCGCTTATCTCCATAGCTGGCGTACAGCGCCCAGGGAACGACCGTCGCCGCGTCGCCCCAAGCCGCCGAATTGTAGCCCTGCAGAATATTCGGAACGACGAACGGAACGCCGCCGTCTGGCAACTGGTCGGCCTTCAAATCCCGAAGCCACTTGGTGAAGAAGGGCGCAGCGTTGTAATTAAACAACGCCGTCGCCGCGAATACTTGGGCGTCTCCCGTCCAGCCGAGGCGTTCGTCGCGCTGCGGGCAGTCCGTCGGCACGTCGAGGAAGTTACCGCGCTGGCCCCACGCGATGTTCCGCTGCAACTGGTTTACCATTTCGTCGGAGCATTCGAACAGGCCGGTTTTCCGCATGTCCGAATGAATCACTTCGCCGGCGAAAGCCTCCAAGGGCAATCCGCTGTCCTGTCCGGGGAACCCCTCCACCTTGACGTACCGGAAGCCCTGGAACGAGAAATGGGGAGCGTACGATTCCAATCCTTCGCCCTTCGCGATATAGCGCACGGTCTGCTTGGCGGTGCGGATGTTGCCCATGTAGAAGTTGCCCTTTCTGTCCAACACTTCGGCATGAGTCAAGCGAATCTCCGTCCCCGCCGGGGCCTGGACCGACAGGCGAATCCGTCCGACCATATTTTGTCCCATGTCGAGAACGGTATCTCCCTCCGGCGTATGGATGATGGCAATCGGCGTCAACGTTTCCGTCACCCGGGTCGGCACGTTCTCCTGCGCGACGAGCCGCGAATAAGACAGATCGAGCCTCTCCGCCGCGCTCCACGAAGAGTCGTCGAAGCCCGGCTCGCTCCACCCCTTCCATTCGCGGCGGGCATCGTACGTTTCCCCGTCGTACAGCTCGGAGAACAGCACAGGTCCCGTCGCTGTCTTCCACGCTTCATCGCTGGCGATGACCGTCTCCGTGCCGTCGCCGTAACGGACGTGCATTTGTACGAGAACGGCTCTTCTGTCTCCGTAATGGTTGGATTTGTTCTCCCAGCCCAGCCGCCCCTTGTACCAGCCGTTCGCGACCGTCGCCCCGAGCGCGTTCCCGCCATCGCGAACAAGCGGCGTCACGTCGTACGTCTGGTATTGCAGTCGCTTGTCATAGCTCGTCCAGCCCGGGGCAAGCTCGTCCTCGCCTACTTTGATGCCGTTCAAGATGAGCTCGTAGACGCCCAGGGCCGTCGCGTAAATCCGCGCCGACACGATATCCCCTCGGCTCAGCTCGAACGATCGGCGAAGCAGGAACGCCGGCTCAGCCGCCGGATCGATTGCCCTCGAATCGGGGGTAATCCACTTCGCCGTCCACTCCCCGGCGGACAACAGCGCCGTTTCCCACCAGTCCGCCTCGCTCCACTCCGACTCCCGGCCGAAGTTGTCCCAAGCTTTGACGCGGTAATAATATCGCGTGCGGGACAACGTCTCCGGCCCTTCATATGGAATGAGCACCGATTCGTCCGAAACGACACGCCCGCTGTCCCATAGCGGCGTTTCGAAATTCGCCTGCCCGACGGCCACCTGAATCCGGTAAGCCTCCTGAACGGTTCCTTGACGGTCGGACTGCAGCTTCCAACTGATCCGCGGACGTTTCACGCCCGTCCCCAGCAGCCGCTGCCGGTATTCCGCCGTTAAGCCGTATATCATTAATGAAGTCATCTGATCGCCTCCGCTTGTTCAATCGCGAATCTCTGCTTTCATTGTACCGACCGGCCGCTGCGGGGCGCTTTCGATTTACCGACCAAATGTTTGGTTTTCACGACCGATTTGCCGGAGCGCGCATAACGAAGAAACCGGAAAATGCGCTCAAGCGGCCGCTTGGCGATTGCCGGTCTCTTCTCTCTTACAGCGTATTGTTCTTGAACTCCTGCGGCGTCATTCCGTACTGGGTTTTGAACAGCTTGATGAAATACTGAGGCTTCTGGTAGCCGACTTCGTGCGCGATTTGGCTGATCTTCATATCCTTGATCTTCAGCAGTTGAACCGCCTTCTCCATTCGCAGGCGAAGCACGTAGTTGGAGAAGTTCTCTCCCGTCTCCTGCTTGAACAGGTTGGATACATATACGGGGTGCAAGTTGACGTGATCCGCTACCGCTTGAAGGGTAATCTCTTGAAGATGGCCTTGAATGAACGACCGGATTCTTTGCATCAGATCGGATCGCATATTGTCCGAGAAGCTGCTGCTGTGAGCTTTGATCTGGACATAGCTGCCGAAGGCCCATTCCTTTAACGGTTCCACGCTCCAGCTCGCGTCGAGCTTCAGCATCTTCTCGATATCCCTTCCAAATACGTCGAAGATCCGTTTGCCTTTCTTATGCAAGTAGTATGAGTAAGCCTGCAATAAAGTAACGTAGATTTCAAGCCCGTATTCGCGAGCTCCGCCGCCCGCCTCCTCAAGCTCGTCGAAGATCCGGGTCAGCTTGCTCTCGAAAGCCGTCCACTGTTCGAGATCGATCAGCTCCATTAACGTCTGGGGACGATACAATTCCGCCAGCGGCTGAATTTCCAATGCTTCCTGCTTCTGCTTTGCATGAAAAAAACTTTCCGTCTGATAGCCGATATAGTCGGTATAGATCGATAAAGCGGAGTGGTACATCGACGGAACCTCTTGCGGAAATCCACCCCGGTTGCTTAGCACGATAGATACTTTCGATTTCAAATACAATTTGATTTGATGCTGGGAAAGCCTCGCCAAGTCTTCTATAAGATCGGAGCCGTCATTGGCCTGATTATCCGCCGATTTGGGTTGGACCAGGAAAATCAAATAATCGTACGAGTCTTTGCAGTAAATCACATGAAACCGATTCGAAAAAACTTCCTCCACGATGTTGAACATGGCATATTCGATCAACGACAGACTGTAGAGATCCGCGTTCGAATCCTCCTCCACTCTCATGCACAGGAGAATGGCTTCCCTGTCGACATGGAAGGGCAGCTCGTACAGCTGAAGCTTGTCCTTCAGAACGGATGCGGGATAATTTTTGCCGGACAGCAGATCGAACAAGAACAATTCTCTTAATTTGGGCAAGCTTTCCCGGAACCGATAAGAGAAGCGCTGCTGATTCAGCAATTCCTTGCCCTCTTCCGTAATCTTGCCGATAATATTGCGAAGAGTTCTTTCCAAATCCTCGTTCGAGACCGGCTTCAGCAAATAATCGCAAACCTGCTGCTGGATCGCTTCCTTCGCGTATTGGAACTCGTCGTACCCGGTGATGATGACGGCCTTCGTATTTTTCCACTTCTCGTTCATCCGGGCGATCAATTCGAGTCCGCTCATTCCGTTCATCTGAATATCCGTGACCACGATATCGACGGAACGATAATTCAGCAGCTCCAGCGCCTCTTCGCCCGAATAAGCCTTATAGACGCTGGAGATGCCCATCTGCTCCCATGGAAGCCCGATAGCCAGACTGTCGACCAAGTGCGTGTGATCGTCCACGATCAAAATTTCGTACATCTTCGTCCCCCTCGGTCAAGACGCGTCTTCCCTGTCGCTCCAGCACAATTCGGCGCAAAGCCCGCCCAGTTTCGACTTGCTGAGCCGCAAGCCCGAGCCGCCGCCGTACGTTAACCGCAGACGTTGATGAACGTTCGTCAGCCCGGACTCCTCTTCTTCGTTGATCGTATGACTTTTCCTTCTGATTGACTCGATCGCCGAATCCTCTATTCCCGTGCCCGTATCCTCGACCGCGACATGGTTCATGCCGTCCTCTCTCCAGCACCGGATTCGAATCCTTCCGTAGCCTGAATGATGGTTGAATGCGTGAATGATGACATTCTCGACCAACGGCTGCACGATCAGTCTCGGAACCTCCAACTCTTCCATCCGCGGGTCGATCTCGATTTCGAATTCGAAATCGTCTCTTAGCATGCAGTGGATTTCCAGATAGAAATGGACCAGCTCCAGTTCCTCTTTCAGCCGTACCGTCTTGCTCCCCGTCTTCGTCGTGTACCGGTAATATTTGCTCAAATTCATGGTCATCGAAATCGCCGCTTTGTTTTCGTTCAGCTCGATCATGCTCTTGATGTAAGCCAGCGTGTTGTACAGGAAGTGCGGGTTGATCTGCGATTGCAGCTGCTTCAGCGTCGCTTCCTTCGACCGGAGCTGCTCCTTGTACACGTCCTCGATCAGCTCCTCGATTTTGGAAGCCATGGAATTGAACCGGTCATAGAGAAAACGATACTCCCCCTTGGCCGTGTCCGCCATTCTGATCGAATAAATGCCTTTCTCAATCAAATTCATGTTCTGGATCAGCTTGCGGAACGGAATCTGAATATTACGATACATGACGAAGGCCAGATATGCACCCATAAAGAGAAGCATGCCGCTAATCGCGTAAAACATAATCCGGTTTCGGTTGATCGGCTCCATGACTTGACTGATCGGCACGTAATCGACCAGATACCAGCCTAACGAATCCAGCTTCTGATAATGAACCTGAAAATTCGTATCGTCGGACTTCAGCAGCATGTAGCCGCTGTCCGTCGAAGGATCGATCCCCCCGAGCCCGGGAAGGAATTCATCGATCTGCTCGTAGTTGACGGAATAATTGTAGATCGGGCTGTATTCCGGATGATACAGAAACGGGTCTCCCGAACCGTTCGCCTTGAATTTGGTCAGAGCGCTTCGCAGCGCGGCCGCGCCGAACTTAAGCACGACTCTCATATGCGCCTCGTCCGTCTCCGCCAAGTTGTCGGGATAGGACAGAACTTCCATGAAATAATCGCCGCCCGGATCGGTGTAGTACCTCCAGAACGTGTCCTGCTTGGGAAGCTCTTGCGGAAGCGCATTCAAGCTGGAGCTGCTCTTGATGACGATTCCGGTCCGGGGATAGACGACCGCGATGACCGCCTTCCAGTCACCGTAGCCGGCAAGCCGGTTAATTTCCTCGGAGACGGTTCGGTTGATTCTATATTTGCCCAGAACGTCGTCCAGCAGGTCCGGATAAGCCAGGTTGCGTACGTCCGTGCTTTCGTACAGCATTTTCTGATACGTATCGAGTTGGAAAAAAAGCTGATCCAATTGGCTGGCGAACGTCTCGATCTGGTATCGCTTGACCTTGATAATTTCGTCGGTCAAGACGCGCGTGCTCGTTCGGTTCGACACGACAAACAGGAGCAGGATCGGGATAAGCAATACGAGCAAAGTCGCGATCAGCTTGGTGAAGATGCTGAATCTGTTCATGTCGATCGTCCTCTCGGGGCTTGGCCTCTAGGGCGTGTATGCATACACGCCCTAGCGTTGCAGTCGGAATTCCGAGAACTGCCTTTGCAATTCGGCGAACACCAGGTCAAAGCCCGCCTTCTTAAGCGCCGCGAGCGCATCCTCGTAATGCTCCTCATAACCGGCCAGACCGAAATTGATCGGCTCGAATTTTTCCTTATAGACCGCCATCACCTGCGCCATCTCGTTTTTGACGGACGCCTCGTTGAAATGGAACCCGAACAGCTTGGAGACGTGGGAATTCTCGTCGTTCGCGAGCATGTCGTGAATCATGTCGTCCTCTACGCCGGCAGGCGCCACGAAAAAGTCCTTGTTACGCCACATCCATTCGTACATCAACTGGTCGTTGGTGAGCAGTTTGATTTTGCCCTTTTCCAGCTCGTAGTCCTTTCCTTCCACCCCGTAGACGATAAAACGATAATTCTCCTCGCTCTGCAAAATCCAGTTCATGAACATCATCGCGCGTTCGGGATTTTCCGACGCGGCCGTGACCATAAACGCTTCATTGCTCGGGGTTACGATGAACTTGGGCTTCTCCTTGGCCAAGTAATACTCGCGAAGTCTGGCATTCGGATCGGCGTTGCGGGCCGTCTGCAGATTTTCCATCGCCCGGGACACCGCGCCGACGCGGAAAAGCAGCTTGCCCGCATTTTCCTGATCGATCTTGGCCGACGGATTGCCCACCAAGTTCTTGTCGATGATCCCCTTCTCCACCCACGACTCGCGCAATTGAACGACCTTTTTGTACAAGTCGGACTCCACATAGCTTAAAATCTCTCCGGAATCTTCATCGACGATAAACAGCATTCGCTCGTCCAGCGAAGAGTAGTTGCGATCCGTCAGTTCGCGCCACAGCATTTCATGCCCCCGATCCGTTTCCAAATAGCCGTAGTAGCTCGGATCTATCGCATGCATGCTTTCATAAAACCGCTCCAGATCGGCGATCGTCCGAATGTCCGTCATCCCGGCCTTTTCCAGCAAGTCCTGGCGGACCATGACGGAGGAGAACTTCCCCGCGGACGTGAATGCCTGGGACGGTATCGCCCACAGCTTCCCGTCGATCCGGTTCATCTTGAAGTTCTCGTCGGGAATATGCTTGACGAGATCCCGTCCGTACCGGTCGAGCAGCTCGTCCAACGGCTGAATATAACCTTTCGTGTAATACACGGAGACGAACGGCGCTCCATACCAGAACAAGTCGTACTTCGCACCTGTCGATAAAGCCAGCTCCACCTTTTGCTGGTAGTTGGACCACGGGATATACGTCAATTCCAGCTTCATATTTAAATCTCGGACCAGCCGATCGTTTAATTCGTTTTCCACGAAATCGCCCATGCGCGCCGACAGATCTCCGGGCATAATCACCTTCAAGGTGACGAACGATTCCGGCACGCCTTCCGCTTGCTCATCCGCCAATTCGGCATTGCGCGCACCCGGAGAATCGGATGGGTCGGGACCGATAAATTGACTGTACAGGATGTAGGCCAGAGACACGAACAGGATCGCGACTCCGCCGATAACGGCCGCTTTCATCGCCAAACGCCACTCCTTCGCCTTAGAGCCTTAATGCAAGTCTACACCAAATCTGTCGCGGTGAGATAGAACGGGCTGTCCTATAAGAAAAAAGAGTCGTACAAAACGATTATCGATGAATGGATGGTCATCCTTTTTTCATCGATAATCTTGTACGTCTCCACTTATGGGACAGACCTTCAAAATCCTCCTTATTATCGCGCGGCGGCCGGTCAGCCTTTGTGCGCGCTGAATGCGATCCCTTCGATGAATTGCTTTTGAAAGATGAAGAAGAGGACGATCATCGGAACGACCGCCATGAAGGCGCCTGCCATCAGCACCGGGTAGTCCGTCCCGAACATGGACACCAGCGTCGCGATCCCCGACGACAAGGTCATCTTCTCGGGCGAGCTGTTAATGATAAGCGGCCATTGCAGCTCGTTCCACGCCCACTGCAATTGAATAATGACAATCGCGACCAAAGCCGACTTGACCAGCGGAAGCATGATGTGCCAATAAATCTGAAACGGATTGCAGCCGTCGAGCACCGCCGCTTCTTCCAATTCCTTGGATATGGTCAGGAAAAACTGCCTTAGCAGAAACGTGGCGAACGGACTGACCAACGAGGCGATCCACAGCGCGGTAACCGTATTGACCAATCCCAGGTCGCTCATCATCATATATTGCGGCGTATAAAATACCGGATTAGGCACCATCATGACCGAGATAAGCAGAATAAACAGAATCGAGCTCCCCGGAAACTTGATCCGGGCGAAAGCATAGGCCGCCATCGAGCTGAATATGACCGGAAACGCGGTCTTCATGGCCGCCGTGATTACCGTATTCAAGTAATAATACGGAAACGCGGATTGCTTGATCGCCTCGATGTATCCTCTTAAGCTGGGGGCCTCGGGAAAATAACGGATCGGAATTTGCGTCGCTTCCGTCGTCGTTTTCAGCGAAGTCAGCACCATCCATACGAATGGAACGAGCATGGCCACGGAGCTGACGATAAGAATGATATGAACGATGAGGTTGATCTTCCTCGTCGATGAGATGGGCACCTCCGTTCCCCCCTTTCCTTAGTCGTAGACGACCCATTTTTTCTGAAACGCAAATTGAATTCCCGTAAGCAACAGATTGATCAGCAGCAAAATATTGACGATCGCCGCGCCGTAATTGGGATTAAAATAAACGAAGCTGTTCTGGTAATAGGCATATACGAGCGACCGTACCGACGGAAGCGCGACATTCGTCTTCCCGATAATCAGGTAGATGGAGTCGAAAATCTGCGTCGCTCCGATCAGCAGGATGATGCTTGTGAAAAAGAGCGTCGGCGTCAGCAGCGGCACCGTAATATAGCGAAACTTATTGAATCTCTTGGCTCCGTCGATTTCCGCGGCTTCGTAGAGCGTCTTGGGGATTCCTTGCAAGCCTGCGAGAATGAGCAGCATGTTCAAGCCGATGGCGCCCCACACGCCGACGATGACCAGCACGAACATGGCATAATTCGGGTCGGACAACCAGGCTACGCGGGTGCCCAGAAGATGATTGACGAGTCCGAAGTCCTTGGCGAACAGGACGACCCACACCATCGCCGCCGCTGCCGGCATCGTGACTTGAGGCAGGAAAAACACGACGCGATACACGGACAGCGCTTTGATCTTCGCGTTCAGTAGCACCGCGAAAAAGGTGGAAAGCACGAGCGTAAGCGGCACGAACAAAGCGACATAGTACAACGTGTTGCGCAGATTTCGCCAAAACTCCGGATCCCGGAACAGCTTCGCATAGTTGTCGAATCCGACCCAATGATTAACGAGCCCGAAATTCTCGGACCGCTGGAATCCCAGCATAATTGAATGGAGAACCGGCCAACCCCAGAAAATCAATGTGCCCAGGAGAGTCGGCGCGATCATAAAATAAGCCCAAGCATATCTGCTTCTGGAATTCACTCTGACCACTCCCTATTCAGGGGAGACGTTCCCGGTGTTGAAGAACGTCTCCCGAATCGCTATATTTTGGACGCTAACTTATTTCGTTTCCTCAATCGCTTGATTCATCATCTCGGCGACCTTCTTCGCCGTTTCCTCTACCGAGGCGGCTCCGCCCCACGCTTGCGACATCATCTCGGGTTCTTTCGCGAACCATACCGGGTACGACTTGGAGCCGCTCGGATACGGAATCGCATCGGCCACTTGATCGATGAAAATTTGCAGATTCAAGTGAGGTCTCGACGTCAACCACGCTTCTTGCGTGCCGTTGAATGCCGGGATGGCCGCGCCCATCTCCGCCGTAATTTCCGCCGCTCTCTGCGAACCAAGGAACTTGAGGAACTGCCACGCTTCATCCTTGTGCTTGCCGCTTGCGGACATGACGTTGCCCAGGCCGTTAATGATGTTGCCTCTCTTCACCTTGCCTTTAGGCAGCTTCGCCCAATCCCATTTCCCCTTGATAATGTCGCTGGCGTCGATGTCGCTGATCCGCCAGGAGCCGTCGAAGATCATCGCCAATCTTCCGGACTTGAACATTTCGGTCGCTTCCGTGTCCGTCATTTGCTGATGGGTTGGAGATCCGCCGTCGAGCGTCATTTGATAACGGGCTTGCAGCGCTTCGATCGAAGCCGGGTCGTCGTAGCCCGATTTGCTCATGTCGCCGGACAAAATGTACCCGCCGTTAGCCAGCATATCGTTCCAGTATCCGGTCTGGGTGTCCAATTTCGCTCCGAAGCCGTAGATGCCTTTGTCGGGCTGGCTCAATTGCTTGGCTACCTCGGCAAGCTTCGCATAGTCCCACGTATCGTCCGGATAAGGGATGTTCGCTTGATCGAACAGCTCTTTGTTGTACGCCAGGCCGATCGTATCGAAATCCTTCGGCACGCCATAGTTTTCGCCGTTCAGCGTATAGATGGAAGCCAGATCGGCCGCGTAATTGTTCAGATCGATTTCTCCGGCCTGCACCTTGCTCGTGATCGGCTCCAGGAAATTGCCTGTCGCGTATTTGACGAATTGGCCTCCATGCATCCAGAACACGTCGGGCAGCGTCCCGGCGGGAGCGGCGGCGGACATTTTGGTCCAATAATCGCCCCATGGAATGACTTCGACCTTGACCTTGATGTGCGGATTTTGTGCCGTAAACTCTTCCGCGATGGCTTCCATTGCCGGCTGCTGAATTTTATCCCAGATGGAGTAGGTGATCGTGACGTTCTTTTTGGACTCGTTCGCCGTTCCCCCGGCGCTGCTGCTCGGACTGCTGTCCGATGAGCCGTTCGAGTTGTTGCCGCATGCGGATGCGACCAAAGCCAACACGAGGAAAACAACTGCAAGAACGAATGGAAATTTGTTTCTTTTTACCATTTTTACATCCCCCTAGTTAATTAGTTTAGGCAAATTTTTGCGTGAATCAGTTTACAGAACCTCTTGCCTCGTTGCACTTTCATTCTAATGGAACGCCACAACAGTTCGATATGCCTCATTTTTAAGATTGCATGCCTAATTGTTAAGGTGAAAAGATTTGCATACGAAATTGATCCATCCATAATAGCGGTGGATATTTGCGCAAATTTGTGCAACTAAAGCCGAAAACGAAATTAAACGCCTCGCAGGATGGGGACATGAACGGATCATTGTCCTTCACCCATCGCGAGGCGCTTTTCTCGTCGTATCTTATCTTCTTCTTTCTGCATGGCATGCGGTTCCCGGTCGGCACCGGTCTAGACTAGACGTCCGACTGGAGCAGACGCCCGTTATCATTCCATTGGCCGTACATTTTATTTTCTCTCGTACTGCTTATAAATTTGTCTAATCTGCTCTTATACAGCTCCGGTTCATGGGCAACGCTGTGGATCGTGTCGATCCGAATTCTTCGATAAAGCTCCGGAAATCCCAGAAAATTCTCATAGGTCTGGTTGTCCTCTCTAAGCCTCCGCTCGATTTCCGGATCTATCCGAAACGAATCGTACGCCATATCGGGAAGCACCTTTCTCCCCTCTTCCCGCATTAATCCCAGCCTTTCAAGGTGGCGCACGCGCTCCTTATTCAATTCCGTCCATGAGCTTGTTTTGGTTCTCGGAGACAGTCTCTGCGCCAGTTCGGTTTCGGATACTTTCTTCTTGGTCCCATCGATCCATCCCACGCATAACGCTTCTTCGACCACGTCCAAGTACAGCAACTTTCCCGGAGTAGGAGTCATGCTGACGATCACCCAACAGCATCTCTCGGTTTGACTATTGGCCTGCAGCCATTCCCTCAAACCCTCTCTCGAGCTTACGGCAAGCAGATTTTCAATTTTCATCGCTATATAAATTCTCCTTTTGTCAGCGGCGTTGAGACCATTATAAAATAAGAATGCTGACAACTGTCTGTCAACATTCCTATTGTTAGCTTTCGTCTGCCGGATTGATCATGGCGAGCACCTGATGATCCTCCCACACCCCGTTGATCTTGACGTTGCTGCGCGAAATCCCTTCTTTGCGGAAGCCGGCATTTTCCAGTACCCGGATCGATCCGGGATTGCGAGGAGAGGCCTCCCCGACGATCCGGTGAAACTTCAGCTCCTCGAAAGCATAGCACACGACCTGCTTCACGGCTTCCGTCATATAGCCTTTGCCGTTGTACGCCTGGTCCAGACTGTAGCCGATCATGCAGCTTTGCAGCGGTCCTCGCGCCACGAAGTTCAGATCAACGTTGCCGATAATTCGGTCGTTCTCCTTGAGGCATATGACGAATGAATATTTCCGATCCGCTTCCCTGTCGGATACGCTCTTGGCGATCGCTTGAAGCTGATACTCCTCCGTATCGTACTGTTCCGGGTGGCCGGGTGAGAACTTCTCGAAGAACTCCTTGTTGCGCTTGTACATCGCCGCCAATTCGGCCGCGTCCGACTCCTCGGGGAATCGAACGTAGATTTGCTGCTCGGACATTCGTCCCTTCCTCTCTCTATGGCGAAGAGCACGATTCCCGCTCAATCAGCTCGGTCTTAAGACTAATGTGGACTTCGGCGATATTTTTGTTCGTAATCAGTTCGGTCAGCACTTTGGCGATGACAGAGCTGATGTCGTACCTGAATCTTCGAACGGTCGTTAATGGCGGAACCATGAACTCCGACAGCTTCAAATCGTCGAAGCCGACCAAGGAAACGTCCTGCGGAATGCGAACGTTCCTCTCCGCCAAGCCCTTCATCGCCCCGAAAGCCATGATGTCGTTAAACGCAAAAATCGCGGTCACGGACGGCTCCGCACTCATCAATTGCTTAACCGCCTCGTATCCGTGCGAAGGATCGAACGGCCCCATGACGACTTGGGTGTCGGACCATGGCAGCTTAAAATCGCGAAACGCGTCTTTGCACCCATCCAGCCGGTTCAAGCTCACCAAATGATTTTTCGGCCCCGCGATGATTCCGATTTTCCGGTGTCCCAATCCGTGCAAATAGCGAATGACCTCGTAGGCGCCTTTGCGGTTGTCGTAATCGATATAGTTTTGACCGGTCTTATAGGTTCTTCCGTTCGTAAGCAAATACGGAATTCCGAGCCTCTCCAGCTCTTCGAACATCTTGTCGTTGACGAACGGGTCGAATACGATGGCCGCGTCCGCTTTTGCCTCGCCCAGCAGCTTATAGGCCGGTGAGGAATGCAAATCCGGGCTGTGCTTCGCGATATGGATCCGATGGCCGTACGATTCGAACTCTTCCTTCAAGTGATTCAAGTCGGCGGAAGTAGACGGATCGTTATCGACGAAGTCGCTGCTGCCCGGAACGATGACGAAGATAGTATAGGAAACGTCGGCCAGCCTGGAGGGAGAGATGCCCGGCTTCAGATGCTCGTTCGCGATTTCCAATACTTTTCGGCGGGTCTCCTCGCTGAAATTGCCCTGGTTGTTCATAATCCTGGACACCGTACTGATCGAAACGTTTGCCTTTTTGGCGATTTCTTTGAGTTTGATGGCCGCTCCCCTCCAATACTGCGCAACTTTTTGCACAACAAGGAAAGTATAGCGTTCCCTTCCGTTCCCGGTCAATCGTTCATCGCTAGATGCCAAGCTTGCTGAAATGCACTGTTGACAAAGTCGGCTAATTTGTAGGTGGACATACAAGTATCTTGAATCTATTACCCGCGGGTTTACTTCCAAAAAAATGTATTAACCCTGATATAATGAAGGTGGTAAAAATGTAAATTTTTTAGGGGGGGATTCATTTGAAGTCTTTCGTTAAGTACCTCATAGTTGCTGCTCTCGCAGTTGTTTTAATTGCGGTGGCTGTCATGATTGCGCAACGTTATTTTTTTAAGCTTTCTGATCACGTTGAGGTTAATGATGGCGTAGCGTTAACGAAAGAGTTTAGTATTAAGTCCCCAACAGAAAATCAAAATTCATCGGTAAAAGGAACAATCATCGTATGGGGCGACAAAGGAATAGCCAAGCGGATGCGAATTGTTGCGTCGTATGAAATTGATCCAGATGATTTCTCCGGAATGACAGTTTACATTCCAAAGAAATGGTATATCTCCAATATTCTAAGTAGTACTCCTGAAGGTCCAAAGCCACCTTTGCTTCCACTTTCTTCCGATCAAGATCACGATTTTTATGAATGGAGAAATATGGTCGAAGTTGGTGTAGGTTTTGAGGGTAAACCTTCCGGTGGAGGAACGGGAACGATAATGATTGATTTAGTTTCTGACCAGAGAGCCATACAACCATCGGAAACTTTCAACATTGCGGTTGCCATAGGCTCTTCTATGAAAAATGGAGTGAGAACGATAAACGCAGGCAATATCACAATTCCTATCTCTGTGAAAAAATAGGTACAAAAAGATCCCACGCGCCTCCGAACGGAGTGATGGGACCCCTTTTTTCTACGACTGACCCATTCGCTTACATGGACTCGTAACATTTAGAAGTTCTTCGCAAAACGAGTTGTTCTAAAGAGTCGTGTAACTCCTCCCCAATGGTGCTCAAAAGAGGGATGTTGTTCTAAGAAATCGTGTAACGTCACCCGATTGGCGTTCAAACGGAGGACGTTGTTCTAAAAAATGGCACATCGGCACTCAGGCTAGTCTCTGCAGAAGGCTGTATGTCAATTGAGCAGTGGTCGTTTTTTTACGACGCAACCGAGTCCGAGACGCCTCTTTCGAAAGCTTCTCTCCCTGCGATTACGAAACATTCGACGACCTTCTCGTTTCGAATCGTCTTTCTCGCTTCGGCCATCGCCGCATCGCCTTGATCCTTGCACAGAATGCCGATCTCCTGCTGATACCGCTCGTCCGCCTGCCCGGCTTTGATCTGGCTGCCCAAGCTGCAGCCGAGTTTATAAAACTCCAGCGAATGGACCTCCACGAACCTTTGCAGGAACGGATTCTCGAGATACGCCCTGCCTTCGGCCTGGCTCAATCCGGCATGATGGCGAAGCGCGTTGCCCAATACGTAAACGATCCTGGAAACCGCTTGCTCATGCCCTCTTCGGATGTCTTCGATCAGATCGCTCAGCATCCCGGGATTCGCCAGGTTATCTATCGCCAGCTCCATCTTGGCCCTTCCCTTAATATGACCGGCGGAATTTCTTCCGAGCATGTTATCGAAAATTCCCAAGTTGAATGACCTCTTTCCGGTTGGATGGATTCCGCTGATCGCTTCATGCGACCGCCTGTAAAAACAATACGTCATCTCCGTCGATACGGCAACCTGAATTTAGTTGGATGCTGCTTCGAGTCAGACGGTTCAAATAATTGATCGGGCTTATGCCGAGCCTGCGCTTGAACTGAGCCGAATAATAGCTGGGATGCGAGCCGGCGATGTCGGCCAAGTGCTGCAGCGTCAGGCTGCCCGCATAATGTCGCTGCATGTGGCGAATCGTCCTTTGAATCGGATCGTGCGTATCGTACGGAGCAGGCCCCGCATGCAGCAGCGCCAATATACCGTTAAGGGAGTGTCGCTGTCGCTGCAAATTTTCGTAATCGTGCCTGCAGGGATAACGAACGCCTTATTCCGGCTAAGCTGTGAAGGGCGGTTGTTGATATAGATATCTCCCCTGCCTTTAAGCGCCAGTAAAATGTTATGGCCGATCTGCTCGATCGCCTCCTGGCTCTGTTCCGGGTCGAATGTAACTTGCGCGCACTCCCTGATCACCGCCAAAGTCCGATGAAAAAACGGATGACGCTTGTTCTCAGGCTTCATTTTCCTCTCCCCCTCTTACGTGTTGTCGAACGACCTGGTCGTTAAGTCTTTCGTTAACAACAGGCGAAAATAAAACGCGCTCAGCAGCATACTGGTCATCGCTGCCGAACCCGCATGCGCGAACAGGATCAATATCTGATAACGAACGGCTTCCACAGGCTCCGCCCCGGCAATGATCATCCCCGTCATCATGCCGGGGAGCTGCACCAGCCCAACGGTTTTCAAGCTGTCGATCGTCGGGATCATGCTGAATTTCACCGCGCGTTTCCGCACGCCTTGCAGCGCTTGGCCGGCCGAAGCTCCCAGCGACAGCAGCGTGTCGATTTGACCTTTGGAGGCTGCCGCCTCGCGCCGCACATGGCTGGTAAACAGACTTGCCACAAGCATGGCGTTGCCCACCGTCATCCCGCTTAGCGGAATGATATATTGCGGCGTCGGTTCAATGATTTTCAACCCGATCAAGAAGAGCATAATGAAGAGCTCCATGACCGTAATAGATAGGGCAATCCGCCAAAAAATCCCCTTCATGTCCTTGCCTCGCTGACTGGCATTCCATGAAGCGACGACGATCATGATAAGTACGATGAGAGCTAAATAGAGAATATTGTCCGTGCGAAAAATATAATGCAGCACATAGCCGATTGCCAGCAGTTGGAGAGCGGCGCGTGCGCTTCCAATCGCAATATCTTTCTCCAAGCCTAGCTTCTGCCATATCGAGACAAACATCGTGATGAAAATAAATAGCAGCGTACATCCCAGCGCAAGCCACGTCATCGGACATCCTGCCTTTCTTCGGATAGTCCCCCTGCGCTTATTGTCCATACACGGTTGCCGATTCTGGACGCTTGTGCCAGATCATGGGTTACCCAAACGATGGCCATTTCTTGCCGAGCCGACAAGGCGATGAGCATCGCCTCAACCAGGCGCGTACTTTCCGGGTCAAGCGAAGCCGTCGCTTCATCCAACAGAAGCACGGCGGGGCGAAGCATCAACGCCCTGATCAGGGCAACGCGCTGCTGTTGACCTCCCGATAAATCCGCAGCCGGCTGACGAGGATTCAGATCGCCAAGTCCCGACTCGTTCAACAGTTGATGAGCCAGACTCTGTTCATACGGGAGGTTATGCAGACGACTGACAACTCGCAAGTTATCTTCGATGCTGCCCTCCAGCATCACCGACTGCTGAGCGACATAACAGACTTGTTTGCGCCACAGCTGCGGCTCCGCATTGCGGAACGATTGGCCGTTAAGCAGCATATCGCCTTCATCTATCGGTTCCAGACGCGCCAACATGCGCAACATCGTGCTCTTGCCTTGACCGGATGCGCCGATAACGGCAATTCGTTCAGTGCATTCTATTGCCGCGGATAGATCGGAAAACAAGTACTTGTGACGATCCTCCCGTTTTCTGCTTCGTTTCCCCAATTGCCTTATTTCGAATAGAGGCTCCAGACAAACCCCTTCCTTTCACGTTTGCATATATTCAACAGGAAAGAGCTCCACACCCGCCATTGTAAGTGATAACCGTTCTCAACGTCAATTTTGTATGATCGCTTTCATAGAGATAAAAGAAACCCCGGAGGAATTTGCGCCATGCGGCGTCATTCCTATCCGGGGTTGCTCTCATCCTATCGATTGATCGCCTTATCGATCACGTCCATACCGTACAGAATATTGACGGGAGACATGACGGCCATGGAGAAGTTGGCGAAAAATACCTGATCGTTCTTGACGGCCTTCAAGCCGTTCCACACTTTGTCGCTTTTCATCTCCTCAAGCTCTTGGGCTACTGAGCCGTTCGTCTCGAAAATAAAAATATAATCCGGATCCATATCCACCAAGCCTTCCATGGACACCGTCTCTACCGCCTCGTTCCGAAGGGCCGGAGTCAGGCCGAGTCCTTCGTAATATACCTTCAGCGCCGTATAGGACTGCATCGTAAAACCGCCGCGAGCTTTGGAGTAGAGGAAGAAAGCAAAGGTTTTCCCTTCATGTGCAGCAAACTCCGCTTTCTTCTCCGCCATGGCCTGCTCGGTGTCCGCAATGACCTGCTCGGCCTTCTCTTCCTGTGCGATCACCTTGGCCAGCTCCCGAACTCCCCACTTCCAGTCCGTCTCGCTGTTGCCCATTTTAACCGGATCGTAGAAGAGCACCGGAGCGATGGCTTCAAGCTGTCCGTACACCTTGTCCGCATCGGAGGTGCTCGACAGGATCAGATCAGGCTGCAAGGACGCCGTTTTCTCCAGGTTGATCGCGTCCCATTCTCCCAGGTTTTCAATTGGTTTGCCCTGCAGGCGGGACTTCATCGATTCCATGATGGAAATGTAGGAGTCGTACATGTTGGACGCCATCGGGAAGTAATCGAGCGATACGAGATGGCTGAAAATGACGTAATCGGTGACCGCGATGCGCTGCGGCTCGGTCTTCAGCTCGACGCTCTTGTTCTTGTAATCGGTAATCGTTCTCGGATAAGGAGCGCTCTCCGTCGGCGGCGAAGCCTGGACAGTCTCGGTGGCAGGCGCTGACGCTGACGTTGTTGGCGCAGGTGAAGCGTTGTTCGCCTTGCCCCCGCAAGCGGCGACAAGGGCGGTCAAAAGCAGGATAACGGCAATAACGGACAAACGGTTAGCGATTCTCATGATTGTATAGGCTCCTTGAATGGTTTGATATGGGCATGCTCGTTCCAAGCGCGGGTTTCGGCCCGCAGCCGTTCGTTCCAGAAACGGCGGTAAAGCTCGCAGCGCTGCAGCAGCTCTTCGTGCGTGCCCTGATCGGCCACGCGTCCTTGGTCCATCACGAAAATGCGGTCGGCGTTGCGAATCGTATGCAGCCGGTGGGCGATCATGACGACCGTCTTGCCCTGCGCAAGCTCCTGCAGAGCGCGAGTCACCAGCAGCTCGTTGTCCGGGTCCATGCTGGCCGTCGCCTCGTCCAGCAGCAGAATCGGAGCTTCCTTCAGCAGGGCGCGGGCGATGGCGACCCGCTGTCTCTCTCCGCCCGACAGATTGCCGCCCCCTTCTCCCGCTACGGTGTCGTAGCCGTCCGGCAGCTCGCGAATGAAGCCGTCACAGCACGCCGCCCTGGCTGCGGAGTACACCTGTTCGTCGGTGGCGTCGGGACGTCCGAAGCGGATATTGTTCATCAGCGTGTCGTTGAACAAATAGACGTCCTGGAATACCATCGACATCTGCGACATCAGCACATCCGAGCGCATCCGACGCACGTCCGCTCCGCCGACGGAGACGCTGCCCCATTCGACGTCCCAGAAGCGGGCGATCAAGTTGAGCAGCGTCGTCTTGCCGCTCCCCGATGGTCCGACCAGCGCCGTAACCTGTCCCTCGGGAATACGCAGCGTAACGTCCTGCAAAATCTGCCGTTCGCCATAGGAGAAGCTCACCCGCTCCAGCACAATTCCGCCGTCCCGCGGATACAGTTCCTCCTCCCGAGCGGGCTCGGGAAGCGGCTCTGCGCCGAAAATTTCCCGCAAGTTCCGCAAAGCCCGCTGCAATAACCGCCTGAAGCCGGCCAGCTCCAGCAGGGGCAGCGGCTCATACAGCCCGAGCGTCAGCAGCAGCGCGAGCGACAGCGTAAGCGGTCCGATCGCTCCCTGCGCGTACAAGCCCGTACCGGCAGCCAGCACCGCGGCAAAGCCCAGCTCGAACACGACGCCGTCCAGCGCGATATAGCCGACCAGCTTCCGATTAAAGGCGATGCTGCGGTCGCGGTACTCTCCCATCGCCTCCATGAAGGGACGAAGCTGGGCGCTCTTCAGGCCGAACGCCCGGATCAGCGGCACGCCGCGGATATATTCGGTGATCCGGCGGTTGGCCTCCTTGCGCGGCTCGTCCTGGCTGGCCAGCAGCGCCGCGAACTTGCGATCGGCCGCCGCGGTCACGGCCAGAGACAGCGGCAATCCGGCGAGGCCGATGCAGGCGAGCCGCCAGTCCACCGCCAGCAGCAGCCCCGCTACGAAGAGCGCGACCAGCAGCCCGCGGACGGACGAAATCGCGATCGAGTGAAACAGCGCGCTGTTGTGCGCGTCCACGCGCATCCGGCTCTCCACGGTCGAAGCCGGATATTGGTCGTAGAAGCCGAGCGGCAGCCTGCGGAGATGAACGCCGAGCCGCGTGCGCAGCCGGACGCGGATATCGCCTTCAAGCGCAAGCGCATGGCGATGGCCAAGGAAGAACAGCAGGCCCTGCCCGGCGAACGCCGCAAGCAGAAGGCCGATTCCCGTCCAGGCGAGCGCGAATCTTTCCGTCGACAGGCCGTAGAAGGCCAGCGCCGCGGATAACGGAGCGGCGGCGATAAACGGGCTCTCCAACGCGGCGCAGCGCAGGCTTGCGAGAAATTGCGGGAAGGAGCCAGCCGCGAGCCGCTTGATCGTTGTCCAGAGCGTGCCCGGCCGCCAGTCGAGCGCAAGCTCGTCGTCCGGCTCGAACGCGCCCTCTCCGGACGACGCCTCCCCTGCCCGTTCCCGGGGAGGAGCCTGAACCGCCACTCCCGCGGACCGCCCCCCGAGGCCGGCGCCGATCCCCGGACTTGTGTTATAAGCCTGCCACATGCGCCGGTACAGCTCGCAGCCTTCGAGCAGTTCCTCATGCGTGCCCGCCGCGCTCACCGTGCCTTCGGACATGACGACGATCTGATCGGCATGAACGATACTCGACAGACGGTGCGCGATCATCAGCATCGTCTTGCCTCGTCCCTCCTTCCCGCGCATGAGCGCGGACAGGGCGTCGCGAAGCCGGGCTTCGTTCTCCGGATCGACGAAAGCCGTCGCCTCGTCCAGAATGACGATGGGCGCGTCCTTGACGATCGCGCGGGCGATGGCGATCAGTTGACGCTGCCCGCCGCTCAGCGTCCCGCCTTGCCCGCCGACGACGGCGCCGTATTGATCGGGAAGCCGCGTGATAAAGTCGTGGCAGCCCGCCAGCTTGGCCGCCTCAATCACCTCCGCGTCGGTCGCGTCCTCGCGGCCTTTGCGGATATTTTCCAGAATCGATTCCTCGAACAGAAATTCGTCCTGAAGCACGAAGGACAGCCGGGACATGCGCGCCTCGGAGGTCATCTCCCGCACGTCCGTTCCGCCGATGGACACCGTGCCCTCATCCGCGTCCCAGAAGCGGGCGATCAGCTTGGCCACCGTCGATTTGCCCGCGCCGGACGGCCCGACCAGAGCGGTCAGCTTGCCTTCCGGCACGTTCAGACGCACATCGCGAAGCGCCTGCCTGCTCCCATAGCCGAACGAAACCCTGTCCAGACGAATCGCGGACCCTTCCGGCAGCTTCGGCTCCTTCGGTTCGGGCAGCTCCTCCTCGTCCAGCAGCTCTCCGACTTCACGCACGGCGGCGGCGATGCGGAAGGACACCATGCCTCCCGTTCCCATCAGCTTAAGCAGCGGCTTGCCGATTCCCATCGTCACGAGCATGAAAAATACGAGCGTCTCAAGCGGCAGCTCGCCGCGGGCATACAGCAGCGTGCCGAGCGGCAGCACGAGAAGCATCGGGGCTCGCGACAGAATGACTGTCGCCGACTTGAGCGGCAAGCTTCGCAGATGAAGCCCCGTCGTCATCCTTTCGCTCTCTCTGACCGCTTCGGCGAATTGCCCGTAAGCCTGCTCGGAACGGGCAAACGCCTTGATGACCTTCATCCCGTGCACATAACGAAGCAGCGCCGATGACAGGCGCGCCTGGGCTTCCCCGTACCGATGACGATAGCCGTTCACCTTGCGCTGCACCGTCCGATACATCAGAAACAGCAGCGGCGCAGCGGCCGTGGCTGCCAACGCAAGCCGCCAGTCGATCGCGAACATCGCGGCGTAGGCGACAAGCGGCACGGCGACCGAGGCGGCGGTATCGGGAATCAGATGCGCGACGCCCTCCTCGATTCGCTCGACCTGCTCGTGCATCGTGTGCTTAAGCTGACCGGTATCCCGCTTCTGAAAATAACCCAGCGGCAGCCGGGATAGCTTGTCGGCCAGCTCGAGCCTTAGATCGTACAGCAGCGCGTAAGCGGTGCGATGCGCCAAATTGTGCGAGCCGATCATCGTCCACGTCTTGAGCACAATGGCGGCGACCGCCGCCCCGCCCAACAGCGCGACCGTGGAAGCTCCTCCATATTCGGGCCGCTCGATCATCAGGCGAATAGACGCATATACGAGCAGAAAAGGCGCCAGTCCGAACGCGGCCGACAGAATGGCGAGCGCCGCCGAGCCGGCGATCAGCAGCCGTCTGTCCCGCAGAAAACGAGAAAGCCGCCGGACAGCGTAAAGCCCGCCGCTGTAAGGATCAGTCGGCGGGCTGGATCGTTTGTCGCGAATATGCGCCACCTCCAAAGAAAATGAGTTTCATTCTCAATAAAAGTGTAGCAAACATCGCTATTGAAAGGAGTACACAATTATTCAGGAAAAGATGGATGATTATTTACGCCGGCATTCGGCTGGGTCAGCAGCCGTGCCTCTCTTGGAGACAGGCCCGTATGCCGTTTAAAGACGCGGCTGAAATATTGCGGGTCGTCGTATCCGACCATCTCGGCGATCTCTCCGATCGGCTTTCGGCTCATCGCCAATATTTCCTTGGCGCGGCCGATGCGATACTGAATGACGTAGTCGATCGGACGGATTCCGATATTTTTGTGAAACAGATAGGAAAACTGCCTGACGCTCATCCCCTGCAGGCAGGCGAGCTCTTCAAGCGTCAGCGGATCCGCGTAGTGAACGTGAATGTAGCCGATGGCGCGCTCGACCGCTTCCAGTTGACCCGGACCGAAGCGGACGGATTGGCAGGCCGCGAACGTCTCGCCAAGCACGGACAGGAACAGCTCCTTCTTGCGGAAGTTCGTCAGCTTGCCCGGCATGACCGCCGTGCGATGCAATCTCTCGAGCAGCTCGGCCAGTCGCGGCTGGAGGCCCGGACGCAGCGTAAAATGGCCGGGCAGAGCTTCCGCAGACGCTTCGCGCTCGCCGCAAAACCGGTAGTGAACGACGTAATATTCGAAGCTCTCCGCGCCGACCGGAACGAGGCTCATCCGCTGCCCTTCGGAACCGTGGCAGAGCGTCCCGGGCTCCAGGCGGTAATCGCCGTCCTCGAACGACATTCTCGCTTCTCCCCGAACGGGGAACAGGAAGCCGCTCTTCGGCAGGCGATAACGCTCGAGCCGCTGGCTCGGCAATATGGACAAGCGCATGACGTCCTCCACCACGAAGGCCGTCTTGTTGAACAAGTCTGCCAACGCATCGATCGCGATGTCCGTCGTTCGTCGGTCGTCCTCCCTTACTGAGCCCGGCTTCGGTCCGAGACGCGACAGCTGGAACGTCAGATTCAGAATGCGGCGCTGCAGTTCCTCTACCTTTAAAGAAGATGCGGCAACCGTCTGTCTGGAAAGCAGACACAGCTTGCGAAGCTGCTCGAACAGTTCCTCGTCCGCCCCCGGCTCCAATTCGAAGGGGTGCGACATCCGGCGCAATCCGGCAAGGGCTTCCGCCCCCTGACTGGGCAAATATTGGATCAGCAGCCCCTCGAATTCCTCCGCGCCTACCTCGATTTCCAGCGTTCGTCCGTAAGCGCAATGAACCATTTTCCCCGGATTCATCTCATAATACGCGCCATCTATCCGGATACCCGCCCTGCCCCGCAATGCAAAGAGCAGGCCGCAATGCTGCGTCGGCCGCTCCTTATGCTCCTTCGTCACCGTGCCGGCCTGTAAAACAAGCAGGTGCACTCCGTATATCGTTATCGGTACCCGGTTAAACTCCTCCGCGATTCCGTCCACGTCTGCTCTCATTGTTCATCCCTCTCTGGAACGATCCTGCCCAACGAACGAGAATTCCCTCGTCCTCAATGAAATTGATAATCATTATCGGTGAATATTATGTTATACATATCCCGCAATGTCAAGGCGATACGCGTACAACCCCAAGCGAAATAGCTTGGGGTCTGTGTCTTTCTTTTGGACGTACAACTGGCTTGATATCGACTCGCCGAAATTATACGACCGCAGTTTCTTCCACTTCGTTTTCCCGCCCGCTTTCCTGAATTCTCAGAACGCGATCGCATATCGCCTCGATATCCGCCTGATCGTGAGAGACGAGCAGACAGGTGATGTTCGCCTTCTGCAAAATTTGCCTGAGCTCGCTGCGAATGGAAGCCTTCAAATGGGCGTCCAGGCTGCTGAAAGGCTCATCCATCAGAAGCACCGAAGGCTGCGGGGCAAGCGCCCTGGCCAATGCGACCCGCTGCTGCTGTCCGCCGCTAAGCTCGTGCGGATAACGCTTCGCGTATTCCTTCATCTGCACCAGCTCCAGCATCTGTTCCAACCGCAGGAGACGCATCGATCTCTTGAGCTTGTGCAGCCCGAAGACGATATTATCGGCGACAGTCATGTTCGGGAACAAGGCATAATCTTGAAACACCATGCCGACGCCGCGTCGTTCGGGCTCGAGGAAGATGCGCTCGTTCGTCAGCAAGCGGCCGTCGACGGAAATGCTGCCGCTTTCCGGCATTTCAAGCCCCGCGATCAGCCTGAGAAGCGTACTCTTCCCGCTGCCGCTGGCTCCCAGAACGCCTACGATTTCGCCGCGGGACACGGTGAACGACAGCTTGTCGATCACTGCCGGCTGCCTGCCGGAAAAGCGGAACGTAATCTGTTCAAGCGCAACATATGCCATAGGCTCATCTCCTTTCCGGTCTTAGCAGGATCAGTACAGACACCAGTCCGATCATCACGAGCAGCAGCGACGGCAGAGCGGCGTCGAATACGCGTTCGTCCGTCGCATATTGATAGGCGCGGGTCGATAATGTGTCGTAATTGAACGGTCTGAGCAGCAGCGTAAGCGGCAGCTCCTTGATGATCTCCACGAAAGTCAGCACGAAGCCGCTAAGCAGCGACCCTTTGATCAGCGGAAGCTCCACTCGGAGGAACGTGAATAGACTGCTTCTGCCGAGCGTCCGCGAAGCCTCCGAATAGACCCGCGGCATTTTCTCGTACCCTGCTTCCAAGGCGCCGTATCCCGTTGCCATAAAGCGTATGACATAGCCGGTCAAGAGCATGGCCAGCGACAAGCTGAGCACGAGCGCTCCGTCGGCTTTGCCCATCGCTCTGTAGAGCGGAGCAAGCCGTCCATCCAGCTCGATAAAAACGGCCAATACGCCAATGGCGACGATGGCGCCGGGAACGGAGTATCCTGCCGACATCAACCGAGACAGAGCCTGCATGAAGGGAGAATCGAACATTCGCGCCGCCCGGGAGGAGACAATCGCGATCACCAGAATGATTGCCGTCCCGATCCCTGCGCCCTTAATCGTGTTCACGATCAGATCGGCAAAGTCGGCACGCCATATCTTGCCGCCGTACTGAATCGACCACGCCGTCAATTGCGCGATCGGGACCGCGAAGGCCAACAAAAAAATAACCGTACAAAACGCAGCGGCTCCCCATGCCGCCAATCCTTTCAAGAGTTGCGGTCTAAGGGGGGAACTTCGGCTTGTCGTGCTCGCATAACGCTTGCTTCGCCGCAGCCAGCGTTCGATCATGAAGAGACCGATGACGCCGACCATAAGCCACGCCGCCAATTTCATAGCCGAATCGACATCGTACATCCCGAACCAGGTTTGAAAAATAGCCGTCGACACCGTCTGCACACCGAAATAATTGGCCACCCCGTAATCGCTGAGCACCTCGAAGACGACCAGCATGACGCCCCCTATAACGGCAGGTCTGGACAACGGCAGCACTACCCTGAAAAAGACGGAAAGCGGCTTATGCCCCAGCAGTCTCGCATTTTCAATAAATAAGGCGCTCTGGCGCTCCAGGAAAACCCGGGTCATCAGGAAAATGTACGGAAACAGAAACAGGGTTAATACGAACACGGCTCCGCGGTCCGACATGATCTCAATCGTTCCCGGCGGCAGCGCGACGTCGAAGCGATTGCGAAGCGTCGCTTGAATAATGCCCGTGTAACCGGTCATCGAGCTGTATGTATAAGCCGCTATATAGGGCGGAATGGCGAGCGGCAGCACGAGCGCCCACTTGAAAAAGTTTCTGAGCGGAAACGTATAGCCCACAATAAGCCAAGCCAGCGCAACTCCGATAAAAGCGGCAAAAAAGCCGGTAAAAAACACCAGCTTGGCCGAACCCAAAACATAATCGGTAAGCAAAAATTGCTTGACCTTGCTCCAATTGTCGTTGGGCGGCCGGAACAAGCAAGCCAGCACGTAAAGGATGGGCAGCAGTACGACTGCCGCCCCGATCACGCTAGTCATCGTCCATCCGTTGACGTGCCTCCCTGCCGATCTCGGAAGCAGCGTTATCTTCATCCCTTATTTCCAGCCGACCTTATTGGCGATTTCCACAGCTTTCGGATTCAGTTCGCCGTATTTGGCAAAATCGACGTTCTGGATCTTGAATTCTCCCCAGCTCTTCAGCAGCTCCGGAAGCTCCGCCTGACCGTTTACCGGGAATTCGAAATTGGCCTGGGAAATTTTCGTTTGCGCCTCCGCCCCGGTCAGAAACTCCAACAGCTTGACGGCATTGTCTTTATTTTTGCTGTGCTTGATAAGTCCCGCGCCGCTGATATTGATGTGGGTTCCCGTCGTCTGCTGATTCGGGAAGAATACCCCAATTTGCTCTGCAACCTTCACTTCTTCGGCATCTTGGGAAGTCGCCAGCTGTCCAACGTAGTAAGTATTCATGATTCCGACATCGCCGACTCCGGCAACGATCGCCTTCGCCTGATCCCGGTCGCCGCCCTCCGGCTCCCGCGCCAGGTTCGCGGCAATGCCCGCCGCCCAGTCTTCTGCTTCCTTCTCGCCCATGATGGCGATAAAGGCAGCCAGCATCGACTGATTGTACAGGTTCGTCGCCGATCTTACGACAACCTTGCCCTTCCATTTGTCTCCGGCAAGATCCTCATAAGTGGACAGCTGAGCCGGATCGACACGATCCTTGGCGTATACGATAACGCGTGCGCGCGTGGATAAGCCGATCCAATGACTTTCCGTGTCGCGCAGCTCGGTCGGCACTTGTTCGTCGACAACGCCGGATACGATCGGCTGCAGAACGTCCTCCGCCTTGGCCGTATTCAGAATGCCTCCGTCTACCGTAATGAACAGGTCGGCAGGCGTGCTCGCGCCTTCGCGCTTGATGCGCTCGATCAATTCCGGCGCTTTGCCTTCTACCACGTTGACTTTAATGCCCGTTTGCTTCGTAAATGCATCGTACAATTCCTGATCCACATCATAGTGGCGAGCCGTATAAATATTAACTTCTCCGCCCGTTTGGGACGGCTCCGGACTGGCTGAATTGGCCGGCGTTTCCGTCTGCGCCTGTGTCTGCGTCGGACTAGGGGAAGCTTCGCCGGAACTGCTCGGTTTCGAATTGTTGGAGCCGCATGCCGCCAGAAGCGTCACGACCATAAGAAAAACAACGAGTAAAATCGAATTGCGTTTGCTGAACATCTTTCTTTTCCTCCTCATTTTAGCCCTGATCGACAACGATATTCATTCTCAACGATCTACCAAAACAAAGTCTCTCGGATGATCTGATAATGAATATCATTATTAATTGGACCGCCTATTTCTCATTTTAGCAACGAAAAATGAGAAAGTACTGTGAAAGGAAAACTTCGTTCGCAAATGCAATGCCCTGCTTCCTTACTTCCAACCCACGCTCTGGAAGATGCTCTTCGCCTGCTCATGGTACCGGCCGAGATTCGCAATCTCCACAGGCTGCCGCTTAAAGCCTTGCCAGCTTCTCAGCAGCTCGGGCATATCGGCCTCCGCGTTTACCGGAAACTCGTAGCTGCCCTGCGTCAGCATCGTTTGCCCTTCCTTGCCCGTCACAAACTCGATAAACTTAAGCGCGTTCTCCTTATTCGGAGCATGTCTGGCCAAGCCGATTCCGCTGATGTTGACATGGGTTCCCGTCGTTTCCTGATTCGGAAAAACAATTCCCAGCTTCTCGGCAGCCTCCAGCTCCGTCAGGTCTTTGGAATTCAACATCTGGCCGATGTAATACGTATTCATGATCGCCACGTCCCCGATCCCTGCCGCAAGCGCCACGGCTTGGGCTTTATCCCCGCCTTCGGGCTTGCGGGCCAGATTCCGGACGATGCCTTCCGCCCACCTTGCGGCTTCCCGTTCGCCATGCAGGCCGATGAACGATGCCAGCAAAGACTGATTGTACAAGCTGGACGCCGAACGAACGAGCACCTTTCCTTCCCAGCGATCGCTTGCCAACTCCTCATAGCTGCCCAGCTCTTCGGGATTTATGCGGTCTTTGGCATACACGAGCACCCTGGAACGGGTGGAGATGCCTACCCAATAGTTGCCCGGATCGCGCCACTCCGCAGGCACATTCCGCAATACGGCTTCCGACGATATCGGTTGAAGCACCCCGCTCTGCTTCGCGTAATTAAGGATTCCGCCGTCGACGGTGACGAACAGGTCGGCCGACGAAGCTTGCCCTTCCTGCTTCATCAGCTCTACAAGCTCCTCGGCTGTTCCCTTGACTTCATTGATCTGGATGCCTGTCCGCCGCGCGAACTCCTGATAGATGGCGTTGTCCACCTGATAATGTCTTGCCGTGAAGAGATTGACGACCTGCCGTTTGCCGGCATCCTCGTCCTGCCGCTTGGCCGTACAGGACGAGCACACCGTAAGGAGAAGGATTAATGCAGCCGCCAGCAGAATTCCGCGATTAGCCCCCTGTTTCATTGAACCTTCACCTCCCGCCAATCCGCATGGGCACGACAGGGAAACGAGATCGTCACAGTCGTTCCTGCGGACTCCTTGCTTTGAATCGTCATTTGACCGTTGTAGCGCTCAATCAACCGCTTGGCAATGGCCAGCCCGAGACCCGTTCCTCCCTGCTTCCGGCTTCGCGCTTTATCCACTCGGTAGAACCGGTCTGTCACATACGGCAGATCCTTCTCCGGAATGCCTGTTCCGCTGTCCGCAATTTCGAACACCGCCGCTTCGTTGCGTACCGAGCCCATAACCCGAACAGGGGAGCCGACTTCCGAATATTTCACCGCATTGTCCAGCAGAATCATCATCATCTGCTCCAGATGTCTCTCCGCAACGACGACCTCCCGATCCGCGAAGCCCGTCAGCTTCGTCTCGAACGTATACTGCGGATGCAGCTGCTCCCATTGTCCGACAATGTTGAGAATCGTCCGATCCGCCCGCACCGTGACTTCATCGGCGGCAAGCCCGTCCTTCTCCGTTCTGGTAAGCGTAAGCAGATCCTGCACGAGCGCTTTAATCCGGGTGAGCTCGTGATAGGAGATGTTCAAGGACTCCTCCAACGTTGCGGGATCATGCTTGCCCCAACTCAGCAGCAGAGACAAGTGCCCGTCCATAATGGCAATCGGCGTGCGCAGCTCATGCGAGGCGTCCTCGACGAACTGGCTCTGCTGGGAAAAAGAATGCTCAACTTGATCCATCATCTCGTTAAAAATTTTCATCAGGGTAGTCATCTCGTCCTCTTTGTCAGGAACGGCGATCCGTTCCTGCACCCCTTTGCGTTCGACGTTCCTCATCGTCTGGGCCATCAGTTGAAGCGGCTTCAGCAATTGCCGGGCGAGCAGGCCGCCTCCCAGACCGCTTAAGACGACGGCCCCCAGGCCGGAAAACAGGAACACCCGCAAAATCGCTTCCGTCAGCCTTTGGAATTGATCGATATTTCTCACGATCTCGACCGTTCCATGAAACGAATGAATCGTAATCGGACTCCTGATTACGAGCAAAGAGTGTCCTTCGTGGTCGGTAACGACGATTTCGGTCTCCGACTTGACCTCGGGAGCGATCCACTCTTCCGGGATGCCGTCGGACACCGCGATCACCCTGTCGCCATGCTCGTCGATGATCCGAATCAGTTGATCGCTCTGGTTCTTCTTGTCCAAGTAGCTCCGATTGCGCAGCAGTTCATCTTCTGAGAAGCCGGCTTCCCTTTCCAGCAGCCCGTTTAGAACCTCGTTCATTTTTTGCCGCGCCTGCTTCTTCTCCTGGGCCATCATCCATTTCTCGACATACACATACTGAACGGTATTGTAGGCGACGAACAGCACGAAAATGAGAAACGCCGACCACAAGGTCAACATCCACTTGAACGGCATGCGCGACAGCGTTCGCTTCAAGGTTGGAATAATCATGGCTTCATCGCGTAGCCGATGCCGCGCAACGTTTGAATATAGCTGGGTTGTTCCGGATCGTTGATTTTGTTGCGCAAATATCGGATGTACACGTCAACAACATTCGTATCCACCACCGTGTCGAAGCCCCATACTTTATTGAGAAGCGCATCCCTGCTCATTGCACGATTGGCGTTCTCCATAAGCACGACCAGCAGATCGAATTCTCGCTTGGTCAGTCCGATTTCAACATCCCCGCGTTTGGCGATCCGCAAATCGACGTTGACGGACAAGTCCCGAAAGGTAAGGAGCGCTTGCGAGGATTCAATACTGTCCTCCTGTCTTCTTGAAATCACTCTCATCCGGGCTTTCAGCTCTTCGATCGCAAACGGCTTGGGCATATAGTCGTCAGCGCCGCAATCCAGCCCCGCTACGCGGTCCGTAATGCTGTCTCTGGCCGTCAGCATAATAACGGGCGTTTTCTTGAGCGCACGAATTTTCCGGCATACTTCCAGTCCGTCCAGCTTCGGGAGCATCAGATCCAGCAAAATAAAGTCCCATTCCTCGCCAAGCGCAAGATGAAGCCCCGTTAACCCGTCATAAGCCAAAACCACTTCGTTTCCTTCGCGGCACAGCTCCATTTCGACGAACCGCGAAAGATGCTGCTCGTCTTCTATGAATAAAATCCGCTTCATTTCGTCCGATCCCTCTCCGTACAAGCATCCGAATCTCTTAGTTATGAACTTTAGTATAGCATATGGAGCCAGCAGTGAGAATTATTATCAGGCAAGCGCAGTATGTAAAATCTGTGTGGAGGACTTCCCACAGCATGGAGCAGGAATGGAAAAGACGAAAAAAAGACTGAAGCTTCGCAGCAGCAGATGCTTGCGATCTCCAGTCTTCAGTGAGACATTGGACAGTTAGTTATGGTTCAAAAACGGAAGAAAATCGCGATTCGCTTCCAGCATTTCATCGCACATGGCGATGATATCGTCAATCGCCAGCTCGGCGGACGTGTGCGGATCGAGCATGGCCGCATGGTACACATGCTCGCGCTTGCCCGTAAGCGCCGCTTCGATCGTCAGCAGCTGCATGTTGATATTCGTGCGGTTAACTGCGGCGCACTGCGGCGGCAGCTCGCCGAACCGGATCGGCAGAATGCCATTGGCGTTCACCAGACACGGCACCTCGACGCACGCATTGTCCGGCAAATTGCTGATCAGTCCACCCGTGTTAAGCACGTTTCCGGCGATTTCGAACGGCTTGTTCGTCTCCATCGCCTCCATGATGTAAGAGGCATATTCATGGGAACGCTCATGCGTCAACCCTTCGTTCTCAATCAACTCGTTCACTTCCCGCCAATACGCCGCTTTACCTTTTCCCCAGTTCTTGTACATCTGCGTGGATATGCCGAATTTCTCAGCCAAACCGGGATAACGATACTTATGATAGTACGGCACGTATTCGGAGGCGTGCGTGCTCGATTCCGTCACATAATAACCGAACACCCGCATAAAGTCATAGCGCACGCCGTCCTCGTGCGGGTAAGGGCGCTCCGCCGCTCTTCTGCGAATTTCCGGATAAAGATCAACTCCGTCCCGGGTAACTTCCAGCAGCCACGCTTGATGATTGATGCCGCCGATCCGCCAGCGAACGTTGGAGTCGTCCATCCCCAGCCCTTCGAGCAGCTCCTTGGCGCACGTCTGTACGCTGTGGCACAGACCGACCGTTTTGACGCCGGTCGCCCGTTGCACGGCCCCGGTAATGATAGCCATCGGATTCGTATAGTTGAGCAGCCAAGCGTCCGGACATACTTCCTCGATATCCCTCGCCATATCCAGCATAACCGGGATGGTCCGCAATCCCCGGAACATACCGCCCATGCCGAGGGTATCGGCGAAGGTCTGATACAAGCCGTACTTCTCCGGAATTTCGAAATCGGACATGATCGACGGAACAAGCTCGCCGACGGTGATCGCGTTAATAATATAATCCGCTCCTCTGAGCGCCTCTTTGCGGTCGGTATACGCCGTAATCTTGGCCTTATTGCCGAGGTTTTCGTTAAGAGTCGTCAGCATGCGGAGCGACTGGTTCATTCTGCCCTCATCGATATCGTACAAGGCCATGTCGGATTCGGCGAGCGCCGGCGTTCTCATGCAATCTCCCAACAGGTTTTTGGCGAAGATGGAGCTTCCCGCTCCGATGAAAGTTATTTTAGGCATAGCGATACGATCTCCTCACTCGTCTGCTGTAATCGCAAAACCGTATAAATGAACTGCCCGCCCTTGATCATTGTATAGCCGCAATGTATTGTTGCCCGCCTGCATCAGGATACGGATTTCACGCTGATCTTTAATGTCCCAGACAGGGAACCCCCAGCCCGCTGTGGTGTGCAAGTTTGTTTCGTACGTACGGGCTCCGTTCACTTCGATACTGAGGTCTCTGCTTTCCCCGGCACAGTAGTCAAAGCGCATCAAATAGTAGCCATCCTTCGGCAGCATAATACGGTCAAACTTAAGCTCGCCGCCATGGCCAAGACCTGTAACCTTTTCTTCGCCCGACGCATCCAAAACAAATTCCGCGCCACCGCTCAGAGTGCCTTGTCCAACCGGAACATACCATTCTTTCTGCGGTTTGTTATCGATAATATGGATTTTCTCCAACGCGGGCACAGCTCCTGCAATACGTTCGATGAACAAAGCGCTCTCGCCGCCTGAAAAAGGAAACACCACATCTTTCGTCATAAATATCTTATCCGAGCCGCTTTGCGGAATTTCCATTTCCACTTGATTGATCCCGTCGCTAATACGCACCTTCCATGGCTCTTTGGCCGCGTAGAACAGCCTTATGGTTTGCGGTGCAGCCGTTGTTTTCACTGAAAAAACAAGACGGCCGTTCACATTCAGCAATACGGCTTGCTGATCATTTTCATAGACGACAGGCTCGCTCCCTTGCCGCGTCTGTGCCTCTTGCGCCAAATATTCTGTTCTTGCATCGCTCATATAGCCGGAAGCAATCCCTTTGGGCAAGGGCAAAATCTCTTGTGCAATATAAATGCCGGCGCCGCCGCTTTTCTTAAGCGGAAGGTCGATCACAGTCTCACAAGTCACTTTACAGCGTCTTACTTTCATCATTTCGCCGCTGGAGTCATCCTCGTAAATTTCGGCCTCGAACTCGCCTTCGGGCAGAAAATCGAGTTTCAGACGCAAAACCATCGCTTCGTTCGTGATGCAGCCAATTAACCAATCTTCTTTGGAGCGGCGTAAAATGGCTGCATGATGACCTGGAAATCCGGACAGCACCTTTACCTCATCGTAAGCGGGCTTCATGCGGCGTAAAAAATCCGTCCCTCTCCACGCTTCCAAATAATAAATGGATGCGGCAACGTGCGAAGCGCCCGATTCAAATACGACGGAAAGCGCCATCTGATGCGCTAACGTCGTATTTCGGTTTTTGTTCGAAAATCCGGTCGGCGTATAATCCATCGGACCGACCACATTGCGCGTAAACGGGACCGTACAATTGTGCTGTGCGTCCGGCAAGCCGCTCCACATATAATGTTCAAGTCCCAAAATCCCTTCCGCCGTCAACAAATTCGGCCATGTGCGTCCTTCGCCCATGCATTTGGTTGCCCCATGGAAATTGATCATCAACCGATGCTCAGTCATGATCTCGGCAATCATCTCATACTGCCACATCGTGTGCTGTGAATCGTTCTGGAAAAAGTCCACCTTGAGTCCATCTACCCCGCAGCTGGCCCACAACGAAATTTTCTCTCGTGCGGTTTCCGGAGTATCAATATACTGCATGGCGCTCCACAGCCATACGACAATCCCTTTCGAATGAGCATAATCGCACAACTGTTTCAGCCACGTAATATCCCAGTCCGCATCCACAGTGAGTCCTTCAAATCCGATCCCCGCCGCAAAATCCACATAACGTTTTTGCTCTGTGTACAGCTGTGCGCTATTCATATATTCCCACCAAGCCCACAAACAACGTCCAGGTTTGATCCAGCTTGTGTCTTCGATCGCCGAAGGCGGATTCAAGTTGTAGTTAATTGTTGTATTAACCAATTCATTCAAATCGTCCGTCGCCACAATGACGCGCCAAGGAGAGGAGAATGGCAACTTACAGGAGAGCGGCGCGCCCATCTGTTCCGGAGCGAATTCCAACGACATACTGCGATTTCCGGCTCCGCGCAAATGACACGAACAATAGCTGCCGTTTGTGTTATACACGTTTGCTTCCGTAAGCATGACCCAACCGCCATGTTCATCGTGGAACAAGCTTGGCATTCCATAATCCCGGCCCGCTTTGTCTTCCCATCCGGTATGGTCATAGGTTGCTTCATATGTGCTTACCCAGTGCTGCAACCATAAATCCTTGTAAGTCTCCGCCAAAGTAAAAGTTGTCGCTTCGCGCATGACTTGCATAGGCTTTTCAATATCGGACAGCACTTGATAGCGAAAAGCGGCCCCATCGTCATACGCACGGGCACACAGCACGAACGTATAGGCCCCGCATGCGAACTGCAGGCTCATCTCATTCGCACGATTATCATAAACCGCCTTTTTTCCCGCCGGTAAAGAATAGGTCTCGTCAACAATAGCGCGCGATTCCTTGATAAAGCGAAAAGCAGTTGTGAAATTTTCCAGATCGCTTTCAAAACCAAGCTTGCTTTGTTCTATAACCGCCTTGCCATTGCGCTTAACCGCGTACCCTAACTCCCCCTCGGTATTTGTACTAACCGTAATACGGGTAGCCTTGTTAGGCGAATACAGTTCCCACATCATTGCAATCCCCTGCCCATCATTTTATGTCATTCAACGTGTCATTACTGAATGCTTATTTGTTTTCGGCAGCGTTGTACAATGCCATACGGGCCTTATAGTTCTCAGAGTAGATCCCTTCGATTTTCACGGCATCGTTTGCTTCAATTTCAGCAATCATTTGTGCATACAGACTGTCAATTTCACCATGCGACTTCGCATACACCATATTGGAAAAGCCATTGTCGATAATATCCTTGATTTTCTGTTCATTTAATGCGTCAGGCGTGCCGCTCTTGGGACCGAGATCATCGTAAAGCGCGGTATCCCAGGTTGAACCTGCCATTGATTTCAAGGCATGCTGATTCACGTTATCTCTGTTGTAACGGAACATCAAGTCATAGGGAGTGCCGTCTTCTCCCAATCCATTCCTGATCATCCATGTCCATTTGCGCGCACCCGTTGTTTTCGAGAAGTTGGCCCAATCTGCTTTGATTGCATCCAGCGCTTCCTGTGTAGGTACATGAACGCCGTTTTCCCAATTCCAGTTCATGCCTTCCTTGCCCCACATCAGCAAATATTGGCCTTCTTCACTTGCCAGGAAGTCCAAAAATTTGATCGTTTCTACCGGATGCTCATTCGCTGTTGTAATGCCAACGCCGTCCCAACCCAAAGAACTGCGCGGCCCGTAAGTTGTTTGATTTGGATCAACGCCAGGGGCAGTCACTTTAAATCCATAGAACAGTTTGTTCGTATCCTCACCGTCTTGAGCGCGGAATGCGTTGTTGGCTTCATTCACAATCCCGCCCGCCGTTGCAAGTACACGTCCGCTGGCCGTTTTCTCCTGATAATTCTGAGCTTTATTGATTCCCCACTCACGATCCAGCAGGCCTTCTGTAAAAAGAGTATTGATGAATTTGACCATTTCCAGGTACTGCGGATCTCTCACATCAAATTCAAGACGGCCATCATGCTCATAATAAATTTTCATCCCGTACATCGCCTTGAATGAGCCAATGATGGTAGGCATGTGATCTGCGTTTAGCGTCATTGGTATGGAAGGTTTTCCGTCTACCTCGGGATATTTCTTCTTAAACTCTCTCAACAAATCCAAAAATTCATCCTGCGTAAAGGAATCTCCGGCCAGCGCGCGTTCGCCATATCCCAACTCCTCCAGTACGTCCATGCGCATATTGATTGCCCAGTTCGGATCCGGATCCAATCCGTACCAATTGTTCAGATAATAATTTTTACCATCCTCGTACACGCTTTTGGACAGCACGTCGCCATAACGCTCCTTGATATTCGGAGCGTACTCTTCAATCAAATCGTTCAGAGGAATCAAGGCTCCAGCGGCAATGTATTTGTTCAAGGTAGCCTCTCGTCTGTCAATCAGAGCAATATCAGGCAAATCTCCGCTTACCAACATCAAGTTCAGTTTCTCATCCGGATTGCCGGTGGGCTGCTGAACCTCGATAAAAATACCTGTGCGTTCTGTAATTTCCTGTGCCACAGGATTAGTAAACGGATCACCCACATTTTTATCAAACAAAGTCAATTTGATAGTTTCCTTCGGTGTATTGTTTGTTGCTTCACTGCTTGTTGCCGCACTGCTTGTCGCTGCGCCCGCGGTTGAGTTTGCATCCGAATTTTTGTTTCCGTTACTGCACGCATTCATAAGCAAAATGCTTGCCAGCGCCGTTGCCAAAATGAATCTCTTTTTCATTTGGATACCCTCCTGTATAGTAATCGCTTCTCTATTTTATCCGCATCCCGAACGGGAAAAATTCGGAGAGTCGGAAAAAATACTTCCTGATGATTCGGATTCATTAGCTTTTTACTGCTCCAATAAGCATTCCTTTCAGGAAGTATTTTTGCAGTAACGGATATACAATGATAATGGGCAGTGTAGCTACCATGGTAACTGTCATACGGATACTCTCACTGGACACCGGCATTTTTCGCTGTTCATTTGCAAGTTGCTGTGCCGCGTTTAACATGTCATTGGTCTGGAACTGATTGAGAATTTTCACCAAAACCGCCGACAAGGTTTTCAATGCAGGTTTATAGGTATAAATATAAGAATCGTACCATGCGTTCCAATGAGAGATGGCAGAAAACAAGGTGATCGAAGCAAGCACCGGAGTACACACAGGGATAATGACGTTCAGAAAAATACGAATGTCATTTGCCCCTTCTATTTCTGCCGCTTCCTCCATTTCTTTCGGCAAGCCCTCCATGTAGGTTCGTACGAGTATCATCCAGAAAACGCTCATGATCCCCGGGAAAATGAACACCCAAAAGCTATCGATAAGATTCAGGCTGCGAACGACCATATAGGTAGGGATCAATCCGCCGCTGAAGTACATCGTAAAAACAAAATACAAATTAATGCCACGCCAGCCCACAAGCTCTCTTTTGCTTAGCGCATATGCCACCATCGAAACACATGCCAGCGTAAGCGGCACCCCGATGACAGTTCGGGCGACCGTCACCACGATGGAATTCAATATTTCCTGGTCCTGCAGAACGGTTCGGTAGCTCTCCAAGCTAAAATCACTCGGCCACAGCATAAGTTGTCCATAAGTGGGGACAGACGCATCATTGAGTGACAAAACAAAAATGTGCCAGAAGGGAAAAAATGTAACCGCAAATAAAATCAACAGGAAACCGTAAATGACTATATTTGCAACCATTTTTTCCACTATAGTTTCCCGTAACCACTCGCTTACGGCACCGGACTTGTAACGTCGTGCAGCTCCATTTTCCATTTCCTTACTCCTCTCCGACCGCGGGTACAACTTAGAACAGATGAGTCTGGCCCATTTTTTTGGCTATGCCGTTGACACTTACCACCAAAATAAATGCGATTATGGCTTTGAACATACTTACGGCAGCTGCATAGGAGAACATCCCATTTTGAATGCCATAACGAAACGCGTAGGTATCCACCACGTCGGAATACGACCTGTTCAGAGAGTTACCCAACAAAAAATATTGATCAAATCCGGTATTCATCAAATTGCCAATGTTTAAGATCAAAAGGATAATAATCGTAGGCCGGATCATCGGCAGTAGAACGTGCCAGATTTGCCTCATGCGCCCGGCGCCGTCCATTTTCGCAGCTTCAAATAGCGCCGGCGGAACCGCAGCAATGGCAGCCAAATACATGATGGAATTGTATCCCATATCTTTCCACGCATTAGACAAGGCAATAATGATCCAGAAGAGCTTGCCTTCCTGCAAAAACAAAACCCCTTGTTCTACAGCGCCGATTTTCATCAACAGTTGATTTACAGGTCCTTCAGCCGACAACAAAGTTATCACGATGCTTGCAGCGACAACCCATGAAATAAAAAAGGGAAAATAGGATGTTGTCTGCACAACCCGCTTAAACCAATTTAGTCTTACTTCGTTCAACATTATGGCAATGAGAATGGGAAGAATAAAACCGATTGTCAGCGTTAACACACTCGAAGCCAACGTATTGCGCATCACTTGCCCAAAATCCCGCCCTGAAAAAAAGAAGTCAAACCACTGAAATCCCACAAATTCCGCATTAAAAAGGGAATTCCAGAAATCCCCTAAAGCAGGCTTGTAGTCTGTGAATGCCATATACAGGCCAACCATGGGAGCATAAGAGAATAACGCCGCCCAAACCACTCCAGGGATCAATAATAAATAGACAAATCGTTGCCGAACCATTTTTTTAATGGCAGGATGCTTCAGCAGCGTCATTCCCACGTTGCTTTCACCCTTAAACCCCATTCCCCCGCCTCCTCTGGGCCAATCATTTATTTATGAATTCATCATACGGAATCCCAAATTCGATCTCTATATCACGATTTTCCGATTTATCTCTGAAACGAAAGAACTTTCACCTTATTCAAGCATGAGCAATATGCTTCGAGTAAATAATTGTAATTTATTCAAATAAATTACAAATAAACGAATGAGGGTGACAGCAACGCCCGCGGTGAACCGCTGTGCGAGCGCTGGACAGCCTACATTCGTTATCGTTGACAATATCTACTTTCAATCATATACTTTCTTCAATTTCACTTTTTCCGTAGGGGTAGTTTGTTCAGTTCCCTCTTAACAATTAACGATATTCGCGGAGGATCTATGTACAAAGTTGTTTTAGTCGATGACGAACGACTCACATTGGACAATCTTGCCAATTATATCGATTGGGAACAAATGTACTTCCGTGTCATTGCCACTGCCAACAACGGACGAGATGCAATGGAGAAAATAGAAGCCCTGCAACCGGATATTCTGATTACCGACGTTAAAATGCCAGTCATGGACGGCATTGAACTCTGCAAGCAAGTACATGCCCGCTTCCCTGGCATTCAGATCGTTTTCCTCAGCGGATACAATGAGTTTGATTATGCCCGCGCCGCCCTGCAACACGGTGCCTGCGGCTATTTGTTGAAGCCGATTGACCACGAAGAACTGGCAGCCACGATGAAGATCGTTCGTCAACGTTGTGACGAGCAGAAAGACCATCACAACTCCGCCTTATTGACATCCGGAGAATATTTGCGTGAACTTCTCCAGATCGGCGGCAATCTGCTGTCTGGCTTAGCGGATGAAGTTACCTCTATTTACAATCAACATCTGCATCTTCCCGCTGGAAATAAAACATTTTATTTTGTTTTTATCAGCATCGATGAATTTACGCTATTGGCAGAAAATCCGCTCCTTATCGATGCGCCTCCCAATGATTTTTCCATCGTGGAGAGATTGGAATTTTTCATAGCCGGTTTGCCCAGTTTTTTCCCCGGCGTACTGACCAAACTACGCGACGGTCAATGGATTTTTGCCACGCAGGAATCGGACAGCACCGCGTTTGCGCATTGGCGGAATCAGGGCGCGAATGCTCAACAATGGATATCCCTGTTCCTGACAAGCATCCCGCTGACCCTGCTTTCCTTTACCAAACAATGGCCAAAGATGCTGCAAATGCGCAAACAGCTGGTTGCTACGCAAGGTACAGGACTGATCAGCGACAATTGGGAGAACATGCAGGTCGCATGGCGCCAAACCCCCTTTCCGAAAACAGAACACTTGATTACCGCCGTACAACAAAAACGCAGAGACCAAGTGGAAGAATGGCTTCATGCCTATTTCGACGGCGGTCTGCCCCCCGGAAATATCCGTCAAGTTTTTGTGGATACCCATTCCGTATTTGATTCTTTACTGTCTGCAATTGCGGCGAACAACCGCCATTTGAAGGAAATTATCGAGAAGGATGCCAAGTTCTTCGGACGCCTTTCCCTGATGGAAAGCATGCAATCCATGAAAACACTCATGCGGCAAATCTTGAGCATGATGATGGACGAATTGGAAGCCTCTCCTGTCGATCGACATATGGAGATTGTCGAAGAAGTGTGCAGTATCATCCAAAAAAATTATGGACAGGTCATTTCAATCGAAATGCTGGCAGAGCTTGTCTTCCTTTCTCCCAACTATCTCCGAGCTATCTTCAAAGAGATTACCGGGAAAACATTGCTTGAATACGTCACTCAAATCCGTATGGATAATGCTTGCATCCTGCTGCAGGAAACCCATCTTAGAATTCATGAGATTGCCAGAAGAGTCGGCTATGAAAGCCCCTCTTATTTTGGGACCGTCTTTTTCAAACGCACCGGACTCACTCCCAACCAATACCGCACGCACGCGGACAAGGGACAACGAACATGAATACGCTGAAAAGAATTTTCAAAAATTTATCTTTATTGCATAAATTATTGGTCATGTTCATTGCCGTAACGATCATCCCTCTTATATTCATTACGATTTTCTTCTATGATCGTACCGAGAAGCGACTGTTGGAATTGACCTACGAAAATATGTACAGCAGCAACCAACAAATCAGCAGCAATGTAAATGCTCAACTGGATAGTCTTCGCCAAATTTCATCTATGATTTATACGGATGAAACCTTGCAAGTTTATCTTACGAAAGCACACACAAGTGAAATTTCTTTCGTCGAAGCATACAGATATATCGATGGACTCTTATACAGCATGCTGACTGCGAACAACAACCTTTCCAGCATTAACCTCTATGTATACAATACAACACTCCCGGAGGATGGTCTGTTTCTCAAACATATTACACCCGACATTCTAGCGCCTCAGTTTCTGTTTCAATTACATCAAACCTATGGAAACAATATATTCAGCAACGTGATTCAGGACAAAGACGGGAAAAATGTGATATATCTTGGGCGTATTCTTAACTATAATACACAGAATCAAATTTACGGAATGGTTACGATCGGTCTCTCTGAAGAATTGCTCTACAGGTTAATTGAAAAAGAAGAGCAAAACAAAAGTGTCTACTTGCTCAATGAAAAAAATGAAATCATCTCCGCATCCGACAAATCGCTTTTAAACCTGCCATTCAGCGAGGCGATCGGCCCCGAGCTGTCAAGCAATCAAGAAGTTGTCACAATAAACGACCATCCCGCTTTGCTGGTATATAACACCATGTTCCATGGCTGGAAAACAGTTTCCCTCACCCCGCTTGATGAAATCATGCGCTCATCTCGTATAACCGCTTTGCAAATTGTTGTAATTGCGCTTTTCAGCCTTGTCTTATCCATCTTGATGATCGTGGTCATTGCCGAATATCTTACGCGCCGTCTTCGCAAGTTAAACCTTCAAGCAGCGCAAATAGAGCAAGGAAACTTCATCCTCACTCCCGATGATTTCAGTAAAGATGAAATCGGTCAATTAAGAGTAGCTTTCAACGAGATGAGCACACGTCTCAAAGATTTGATTGAAAAGTTGTATGTCAAGGAAATTGCCAAGCGCGATGCGGAACTTTATGCCTTGCAAAGCCAGATTAATCCGCATTTTCTTTATAATACGCTGTCGGGTATTTCCTCTCTGGCCATCCAAAACGGCGATGTTGAAGTAAGCCAAATTGTAAACCATCTCGCAAGATTCTATCAAACATCTTTGAATATGGGTGATCAATATATTACGCTGGAAAAAGAACTCGCCCTTACCAAACACTATCTTGCAATCCAGCATATGCGCTTTGAGAGCAGTTTTATGGTGCGCTGGGAAATTGACGAAAGCTTATACGCACAAGAAATAATCAAATTGTTGTTACAGCCTTTTGTCGAAAATACCATCAATCACGCAATGGATGATGCTCACAAATGCCTGAATATTGATATCCGTGTGTACCAATCCGTACACGTTGGCGTTCCGGCGCTCTTGCTTGAAGTAGAAGATGACGGTTGCGGAATGTCTTCTGAACGCTTAGAAAACCTGTTAGTCTCAGAATCGAAAGCAGGCTATGGAATCAAAAATGTTCACGAACGTGTGCAACTTGCTTACGGGAAAAACTACGGTGTAACCATTCATAGTGAAGCTGGACGCGGTACAAAAATTATCATCACACTTCCTTTGCAACAGCCTCTGAACAAGAGTTGACGATTGGGTGATTATAGGATGGAGACAGCGGAGGGGCTTAGGGATGGTGATAGCATTTTAGCGTCCCTTCAATCTTTCAAGAAGAAATTGTTTCTCTTCTTCGAGGTCTTTCCAGTCCGAGATATCGACGGATTCTGCCTTCATGTCCATTTCTTCTGTACTGAGGTTGCCATAAAGCTTGTAAAAGGAACCGCCGTACCTTTTTTCAAACTCTGCAATTTCCTCGTTGATCATGATGAGTTTTTCGTCCGGTGTTTGTGTTCTTGCTTTACGGATTTGATGAACCCACTGGATCTGCATAGCTTTCACAGGATCTTTCCAAGCTTCAATAACATATCTCGGCACTTTCTGACTGCCCTTTTCTCCTACAACTTCCAAGCCGTTGTTGATGTATTTGTAAATCATAGAACGAGAAATGTTTAGTTCATTTGCCGCATCTGTGATCGCAACCAAGTAATTGGGCTTATACGTTGCATCTAGGATCCCCTCTGTTGTGATGCCGTAAAACCACTGATCAAATGGGATCTTTGCCTCAAAGTAGTTTATAGGCTCGTCATAGATACGATTTGTCAGAACCAGAATGTGTATAAGTTTTTGTACGTACTCCTCGTTAAAAAGAAACTGAGGTTGCTCGTTGAACTTAACGCGGAAAGGTGTCAACCCATAAAGAATATCCGCAAACTTCTCAGCCATCGTATAGAGGTAATTTTGCATAACGAAGAGAGTTTCTTTCTCAAGCAAGGCAACATCTTGATCATGAACCGCTTGTTTGATTGCTTCTTCTGTCTTTGCAATAACGTTAACCAACATTTTCATTTCCCTCCTCACCTCCATTTTATATTAGGATAAACACTTTATCAATAATGTCTACTACACAGTATTGTCATTATGTATACTTTGTAACCAATTTTTTATAATCATAAACAAAAAGGCTAACCCCTATATGGATTAACCCCTATTTCCTTTTCACATATGACAGTTGCATAACACGAAAAGACTGGATGTTCGCAAGAGCAAATGCCACGCGATCTCCAGTCTTTAGTGAGAAGTCAAACAATTATTCAGGCGCTTGGACGGGAATTATTGTTTCGTTAAATCCCCCGCTGACGTTGAGCCTCGAACAATAGCACCGTAGCCGCCATGGCGACGTTAAGCGACTCCGCCCTGCCCGTCATCGGAATAATTACATTCGTATGCACGAATGCGCTTGTCTCCGAGGACAAGCCCGCCCCTTCGTTGCCGAAGACGAGCCAGATGCTGCCCGCCGCGAAATCGTACTCGTAGCACGAGTGAGCGGCTTGCAAGCTGGTGCCGACGATGGCGGCTCCATGTTCGGTCGCCCGCGGAAGTGCCTCTTCCAAACTCGCCTCCAGCACGGGAACGTGGAACAGCGCCCCCATCGTTGCCCGGATCGTCTTCGGATTGTACAGGTCCGCCGTCCCTTTGCCCAGCACAACGGCCGTCGCTCCGCTGGCGGCGGCGCTGCGGACGATCGTGCCTACGTTGCCGGGGTCCTGTACGCCGTCCAGCACCACGACTAACGCGCGCTCTTCTTTGTACAGCAGTTCCGCATCGGGAGGACGCTTATGCGCCACGGCGAAGATCGGCTGGGGCGTCCCCGTCTCGCTGCACTTGGCGATAATGTCGGGCGACACGGGAATCCACTTCGTCTCCATCCCGACTCCTGCCGTCCCGAAGCCCCCGTCTTCCCCTATGTACGCTTCGAATTGCGCCAATACGCCCGAGCCCTCGTCGAAAGCGACGATTTCAAGAGGCCAGCCGGCCTCCAGCGCCTCCTTCACGAGGTGGATGCCCTCCAGCAGAAATTTGTCTTCCCGCTCCCGATATTTCCGTTCCGACAGCTTGGCCCATTCCTTGACGCGCGGATTGGACGCCGAGCTCAAATAAGGTTCAAAGTTCCGCATGCGCCTGCTCCAGCTTCGTTAATTGTTCGTTCTTGCCCACGATGACGAGGACGTCGTCGCGAATAAGCGGCTCGTCCGCGCTCGGAGTAATGTTCATCTCGCCACTGCGCTTCACAGCCAGCACGTTGCAGTTGTACTTCTGCCGGATGTCGAGCTGCTTCAGGTTTTTCCCGATCATGGCCGAGGGCAATCTCATCTCCACGATGCTGTAATCCGGAGACAGCTCGATATGCTCCAGAATGTTCGGAGAGATCAGATGATGCGCGACGCGCAGTCCCATGTCCCGTTCCGGAAACACGACTTTGTCCGCGCCGATCTTGTTCAGCACCTTGCCGTGCAGCTCGTTCTGCGCCTTTACAATAATATAGGGAACGCCGAGATCCTTCAGGATCAAGGTCGTCAAAATACTCGATTGGATATCTTGCCCGATGGCTACGACAACGACGTCGAAGTTGCGGATTCCGAGCGAGCTCATCGCTTCCTCGTCCGTCGAATCGGCGGCCACCGCGTGCGTGACGGCGTGCGCCACGTCCTGCACGCGCTGCGCGTTGTCGTCCACGGCCAGCACCTCGTACCCCATCTCCGCCAAGTACTTCGCCACGCTCGAGCCGAACCGGCCCAGGCCGATGATGGCGAACTGTTTTTTCCCGTGCGGTTTCTTGGCCAACTCCGTTCCTCCTCGCCTTCGCATCCATGCGCTCATTATATCATAATCGTTCGCGGGCATAAGCATCGAGCCCTCGGGGAAATCTATTCGGGAATCTTTTCCTACAGGAGGGCTAGTCCGTGGAATTGGACCTCAGACAAGCGATTGTTCAGCGAGTGCAAGGCAAGGAAGACACCGAATTGACCGACATCATCGAAGGCTCCATCGACTCCGAAGAGATGGCGCTGCCGGGCCTCGGCGTCCTGTTCGAGATCATCTGGAAGAACAGCACCGAAGCCGCCCGGAAGAAAATGGTGACCGTGCTGCAGAAGCAGCTGCCGGTCGGCCGCGCTTAACCGATATCCCGCGTCTCATGCACGACCGTTCCATCGACGATCGTGCAGCGGACGACCGGGATGCCGCGTATTTTTCCCACGACAATGACGTCCGCGCGTTTGCCGATCTCCAGCGAACCAAGCGTCCCGTCACGCCCCAAAGCCGCCGCCGGATTCAAAGTGGCCATGTTGACCGCATGGTTCAGCGACACGCCTTCCGACTCCAGACAGAAGATCGCATGAAGCAGCGACGCCGGATGATAGTCCGAGCACAAAATATCCGCAACGCCTTCGCGGACGGCTTCGCTCGCCTTCAAGTTCCCGTCGTGCGAGCCGCCGCGAACGATGTTGGGGGCTCCGACGCATACGCCCATCCCTTGGGCGGAAGCGAATCGGGCGGTATCCAGGTTCAGCGGAAACTCCGACACCGTCGCCCCGAAAGCGAGCGAACGTTCCACCGCCTCCGCCGTATCGTCGTCATGCGAGGCGACGGCGATGCCGGCCGCTCGCGCCTGTGCCGTAAGCGCCTTAAGCTTGCTCCAATCGACCCGGCCTCTTCTCTCCTGTAATTCCTCCACGATCGCCGCGACTTCGTCGACTCCGACTCCCTGATTTTTCATCACGTATCGTTCGAACGCGCCCGGCCGGTGATATTGGCCCTGACCCGGCGCATGGTCCATCAAGGACAAGTAATCGAGCAGCCCTTCGGACAACAGCCGCCGTGCCAGCTCAAAGCCGGTCAGATGGGACACTTCGTACCGCAAATGCACGCCGTGGCGGATCATCGCCCTCTCCTTGCGCATGGCGGCGATCAGTTCGATTATCTCCCCGACGAGATGCTCGCCCCGCAGACTTAAGCCTACGCCAAGCGACAGCGAATGCAGCATCGTCGTAATGCCGTGCCCGGCCAGCTTGCGCTCGAACTGCAGGAACGCCATCTCCATCGGAAACAGCGTATTGGGCCGCGGCTCGACCTCTTTCTCGATCGCATCGCAATGCAGATCGATAAGACCGGGCAGCACCCAACAGCCTTCCGCATCGATATCCGCCGAATCGCCTGCGCTTCCGGCTCCGTCAATCGCTGCGATGATCCCGTCCTCAATCGTCAAATCCCCTTGGCTTACGCCGTCCGGACGGACGACGAGACCGCCCCTGATCGCCAACCGTTTGCCCATCGCGCTTCCGCCTTCTTCCTCTACAGGTTATAAAAGAGCCCGCCGCCCCTCAAGGCGACAGGCTCCCGTCGAATGTTCCGTTAAGGAGCGACTTCCAGAAATTGCAGCTCCGGCATCCGTTCCATTGCGGTCCGCATCGCGTACTCGTTCTCGAACAACGCGACGTCCACGTCGTTCTTGTCCTTGACGAGAATCGAGTTGATGCGGAACTTCGTCGGATCGACCTTGCCGCCCACAACCCAGCGCGCGAATTGGAACGACGTGCGGAACAACTGAATGTCGACGCCGTACTCATTTTTCATCCGATACTCGAATACCTCGAACTGGAGCTGGCCGACGACGCCGAGATACGTATCCTCGAACGCGCCCACCGAGCGGAACACCTGCACCATGCCTTCCTCGGTCAGCTGATCCAGCCCTTTCAGGTACTGCTTCTGCTTCAGCGCATTTTTGATCGATACTTTGGAGAAAATTTCCGGAGAAAACGTCGGAAGCTCGTTAAACACGATATCCCGGCCTTCACTCAGACTGTCCCCAATGCGGAAAATGCCCGGATCGAACAAACCGATAATATCGCCCGGATAAGCTGTCTCGACAATGTCGCGATCCTGCGCCAGAAACTGCTGCGGCTGTGCCAGCTTGATCTCCTTGCCCGCGCGTACATGCCGTACGCTCATCCCGCGTTGGAACTTGCCGGAGCAGATGCGCAGGAACGCGATCCGGTCGCGGTGCGCCGGGTTCATGTTCGCCTGAATTTTAAACACGTAGCCGGAGAACTTCTCTTCATCCGGGGAGACCGTGCCTTCGGACGTCTGGCGTTCGGTCGGCTGCGGAGCCAACTCCAGGAAGTTCTCCAGGAACGTCTGCACCCCGAAGTTGTTGACCGCGCTGCCGAAAAACACCGGCGTCAACTGTCCCGTCCGCACCTTCTCATAGTCGAACTCGTCGCCCGCAACATCAAGCAGCTCCAGCTCCTGCGCCAGCTTTTCCGCCAAGTAATCTCCAGCCATCTCGCGGATGACCGGATCGTTGTAATCGGACGTCTTGCGCACCTCGATCTTCGTGTGGTCCTTGCCCTGGAACAGCTCGACCTGGCTCTTCATCCGATCGTATACGCCGCACAGCTCCCGGCCCATGCCGATCGGCCAGTTCATCGGCACCGAACGGATGCCGAGCACGCGCTCGATCTCTTCCAGCAGCTCGAACGGGTCCTGACCTTCACGGTCCAGCTTGTTGATAAAGGTAAAGATCGGAATGCCGCGCTTGCTGCACACCTGGAACAGCTTAATCGTCTGCGCCTCAACGCCTTTGGCGACGTCGATCAGCATGACCGCACTGTCCGCTGCCGTCAGCGTCCGGTACGTATCTTCACTGAAGTCCTGGTGACCCGGCGTATCCAGAATGTTCACTTGCTTGCCTTCATATTGGAACTGCATGACGGAAGAAGTTACGGAAATTCCCCGCTGCTTCTCGATCTCCATCCAGTCGCTCGTCGCGTGACGCGCCGCTTTGCGCGCCTTGACCGAGCCGGCCGTATGAATCGCGCCCCCGTACAGCAGCAGCTTCTCCGTTAAAGTCGTTTTCCCCGCATCGGGGTGGGAAATAATCGCGAAAGTACGGCGCTTCTCCACTTCCCGCCGCAATTCCTCGCTTGTCTTTTGGCTCATCCTCGGATAGTTCCCTTCACGATAAAATAACAGCTTCCATTATAGCACAACAAAAACGCACAAAGGTATTTCCTTTGCACGCCTCCGCCTGAAACAAAAAGCCCGTCTTCCCCCCGAAGGCGAACACCGGCCTATTTCGTCCCTTCCCGGTCAGCAATCCGAAGCCGCGGCGTCCGCCGGAACGTTCGGCTCTCTCTTCGCCAGCACTTCCTTCTTCAAGAACCAGGCAACTACGAACGCGACCGCTCCGAAGAGCAGCGACAACAGGAACAGTTCCTGGAACGCTTCCGCGAAAATCGCCCGAACGCCGTCGACCAGCTCCGCCGACATGTCGTCCGGAATGCCGCCCGCGGCGATGGCCTCGCCCGAACCTTCCGGCAGCCGGGCTCCCATCTGCTCGACGCCCTTTCCGATGCGGCCGCCCAGCACACTGCCGAACACGCTGAGCCCGATCGTCGCGCCCAGGGATTGGAACAGTTGAACCGACGAGATCGCCACGCCGCTCTCCTCCTTGCCGACCGATTCCTGTACGATCAGATTATTGGCCCCGAACAGAGCGCCGACACCGAAGCCAAGGACTATAAAGGCGGCGACTATATACAGAACTCCCGTCCCGACGTCGATGCGGGACAGCAGAGCGAATCCGGCCAGAGGAAGCAGACAAGCGGCCACGAATACGTTTCGATACACGACCCGCGTAACCAGAAAACCGACCAGGACGCTCGCCGGGATCGTCGCACCTGCGAAGGCGAGCATGAGATAGCCCGAGGCCGTCGGCGTCAGTCCCATCACGTTCTGGGCATAGAACGGAAACGCGGCAATTCCGCCCATAACGCTGAGCATCAGCAAAAAGACAAGGGAGTAGATGACGACGACATTGCGATTGCGGAACAGACTCAGCGGGATCATCGGCTCCTCCGCTTTCCGTTCGACGCGGACGAACATCGACAGCAGCAGCGCCGACATCGCCAGCAGAACGAGGACAGCCGGAGACGTCCAGGAGTACCCTTGCGTATCGATCAACACTGGCGCAAGCAGCAACAACAGCAGACCGGATGCCAGCAGCGTCGCTCCCGCCCAATCGATCGACCGCCTTCCCTCTCCCCTCGTCTCCCGCATTCCGGCGGCGATCATCGAAGCGGCGATCAGTCCGATCGGAATATTGATCAGAAAAATCCAGTGCCAATCGAATTGTCCGACGATGTAACCTCCTACGGTCGGACCGAGCAGTTGGGGCAAAATGAGCAATGGACCGAACAGCGCCTGTATTCTGGCCCGCTGCTCCAACGGATAGGCATCGCCGATAATGACCAGCGCGAGAGGCATCAGTCCTCCGGCCCCGATCCCTTGAATCGCTCGCCCGGTCAGCAGCCCCGCCATCGACGATGCGGTCCCGCACATTATCGAGCCAGAGACAAACAGCGCCATGCAGACGATGTAGACCCGTTTGCGTCCGTACAAATCCGCCAGCTTACCGATGATCGGCATGAACATCGTCACCGACAGCATGTAGATGCCGGCCACCCAGCCGTACAGCGACATGCCGTGCAGCTCCCGAATAATCGTCGGCATGGCCGTCGCGACCACCGTCTCGTCCAGCTCAGCGAAAATCAAGCCCAGCAGCAGCCCCGCCAGAACGAGCTTTTTATTGGTTTTTCCGATCCCTGAGATTGCCATGCCTGCACCCTTTCCCCGAGCGGCTCCTTGTTTCCCGGACTACTATACCTGCACAACCTCTTGCACGGCCGCGCTCTTGTGAATCTCTACCTCGCTGCGATATTCCACCCGCCCGATCCGGCATCCCGGACCGATCTCGACGCGATTGCCGCGAACGACGTCGGCTTCCGTATACTCCAGCGCAACGACGTCCCCTTCGATCTGCTCCGCGTTCAGCTTGCAATCGCCTCCCCCGTTGACCAGGCTGAGCAGCTTCTTGGTCCGGCTTCTGCGCACGAAGATTTTAGACCCGCCGATCTCCTTCGCCGCGCAAGGACCGTACATCCGGACGTCCAGCGTATCTGCGCTGAGCAGCCCCGCGACGGAGAATGCCCCGTCCATCTTGAACAAGCCCGCTCCGCAGTCCCCTCCGGTCACGATGTTGCCGGTGAACTTGACCTCTTCCCCGCGCAGGTCCGTCTTGACCTCCAGTTCCCCTCGTCCGCTCACCTTGCCTCCGTTCAGCCTGCCGCGAACCTGGCATTCCCCGGTCATTTTCATCTCCCCGACCGTCAAGCCGCCGGCGATCTCAAGCTCGCCGATCTGCGTCAGCTTGATGCAATCCACATCTCCGGAAAACGTGCTTTCCCCCGTCAACCTGACTTTCCGAAAATACCCGCCCGCCGAACTTGTCTCCCCAACCATTTTCACATCGCGTCTCGCTTGTTCAGTCACCGACCTTCGCCTCCTTGCCGATTTTCGCGCCCGGGTGCGCGCTAAACTCCGTTCTGTATTCGACCAACCCGATCGTGCAGCCTTTGCCGATACGGACCCGGTTGCCGCGCACGACTTCCGCCTGGGTATACTCCAGGTCGATCTCGTCTCCTTCGATCGACTCCACATGCAGCTCAGTCGCCAAGCGCGGCACGAACCACGAGAGCAGCTTGTTCAGCGGACCGCTCGACTTCCGTACGACCCGAATCGATTCGCCGCCGATTTCCCCCGCCTTGCCCCGGCCTTGGAGAAGGACGTCCATCGTCCCGACGTTGAGCAGACCGCCCACCTCGAACGCGCCTTCCGCGCGAAAGCTCTCGATCTCGCAGTTTCCGCCAACGCGAAGCTGTCCGTTCATCACGAAGTCGTCTCCCTTCAAGGAGCCTTTCACCTTCACATAGCCGTCGATGAACGACCTCGCCGCAGACAAGTGCCCATCAATCGTGAACATGCCGTCCGCATCCATCGTATCCGCGGCCAAGCTGCCCCGAATCTTCGTCATTCCGTTGCAATCGAAATCGGTGCAGACGATATCGCCCTCGACCGTGCCTACCCCGTCTATTTTCACTCTGCCGTATTGTCCGCCGCTCGCCGTGCTCACTCCGTTAATGACCAAATCCCCTTGCGCCGGTTGATTCATACGATCTCCTCCTACACCCATTTTCCTTTTAACTGCTCGATGCATTCCGTCATGGAAATCCGCGCGACGACCTTAACGCCGCTCTCGAAGTACAATTCGGACGGGGCGGACAGCAAAGCGAACGACGAGACCCCCATCTTGCGCGTGAACACCAGATCGCAGGCTTTGCCCGCGAACTTCGGAAAATGCTCCCGGAGCGCCTCCAGCAGCCGCTCCCCTTCCTCCATGCTCATCTCCCCCGCCTGCAGCAGCTTGTCGACAACGTAGAAATACAGCAGCTTGTCGAACGCATACACCAGCGAGTCGTCGTCTTCCGACGCGAAACGCTGCAGCACAATGGACGAAACAATGTTTCGTTTCACTAAGTCCGACTTGCGCATCTCGTAATCCGGCAGCGCCGGAGACAGCTTGTCGGCCAGCTCATCCAGCGACAAATCGTCTTTCATGTTCATGATTTTATCGATGCGGGCCAAGATGAGATCGCGCGGAAAAAACGTTTCCTGCCCCGTAAACGTGGATTTGCGGATAAACCAGTCTTCGGGAATGAGCTGCTTGCGTTTCCATCGGTACAACTGCCCGTAGGAGATGCCTTTCTCGTCCAACAACTCCTTCTTGGATATTAAATCTCGCTCCATCTTCATCCCTCCGACGTCATCGTAACATAACACTGTTACGTTATACAACAAAAAAATGAACCCGAAGTCACAATCGGGCTCATCGCCTTACTTAATGCTGCACCTGCCAACGTTCCGCACGGCTGCGTTCCTCCCAGAACGTGCGATACACCCCTTCCTGGGCGAGCAGTTCCTCGTGCTTGCCGGTCTGCACCACTTGCCCGTCCTGCATGACCGCGATCAGATCGGCTTGCCGGATCGTGTGCAGGCGGTGCGCGACCATCACGACGGTCTTGTCGGCGGCCAGAGCTTGCAGCGCCTCGCGAATATGCCGCTCGTTCTCCGGATCTACGCTGGCCGTCGCCTCGTCCAGCAGCACGATCGGGGCGTCCTTCAGAATCGCCCTCGCGATGCTGATTCGCTGCCTCTGTCCCCCGGACAGCGTGCCTCCGCCTTCGCTGATCAGCGTATCGTAGCCGTCCGGCAGCTCCATGATGAACTCGTGGCAGCGAGCCGCCTTGGCCGCCGCAACGACCTGCTCCGTCGTCGCTTCCGGATTGCCGTACTTGATGTTGGCGAGAATGCTGTCCGGGAACAGATACACGTCCTGGAACACGAACGAGACTTGGGTCATCAACGTATCGTGCCTCATCTCGCGCACGTCGACTCCTCCGACGGACACGCTTCCTTCCGCCGCATCCCAGAACCTCGCGATCAGATTCAGCGTCGTCGTCTTGCCGCCTCCGGACGGTCCGACCAGCGCCGTCACGCCTTTGGCCGGTATTGTCAGATCGACGCCCTTAAGCACCGGCTTGCCGCTGTCGTAACCGAAGCTCACGCCGCGCAGCTCGATCTCATGCCCCTGCGGCAGCCGCTCCTCTCCCGCCTTCGGCTGGGACAGATCGTCTTCCAGCACAATTTCGTTCAAATTGTGCACGGTCGCGTGCATCATGCGCCTGCCCGCCATATAGTCGATCATCGGCAGCGGTTCGTACAGCACGGAAGCCAGCATCATGAAGCAGATGAAGCTCAGGCCGTCCAGCGAGCCGTTCGCGTAGCGGAAGCCGCCCGCAACGATAACGGCGACGAATCCGAGCTCGAACACGATGCCGTTAAGCGCGGAGTAAGGCGACACGCCGTTGTTGATCGCGATGCTGCTGCGCCGGTATTCGTCCATCGTGTCCTTGTACCCGATCAGCGAGCTCCGGGCCAGGCCGAATGCCCGAACGACCGAGATGCCGCGAATGAAATCGACGATGCGGGCGTTGGCTCTGTCCCGCGCCTCCTGAAGACGGGTCATGACCTGCTGGAAGCGGCGGTCGGCCAGCATCGTGACGAGCAGGCTGAGCGGAATGCCCGCCGCCGCGATCAGCGCGAGCGGCCAATCGATCCACAGCAGCGCGATCAACGTCACGAGCGGCGCGATCGTCCCCTTGATGACCATCGTGACGAGAGCCGGCAGGAAGCCCGTCATCATGGCGTCCTGCTTGATCCGCGTCTCCAAGGTCGCTGTCTCGCGGCCGGCGAAGAAACCGAGCGGCAGGCTTTTCAGCCGTCTGCCCAAATAAAGCCGGACGTTGGCGGACAGCTTCGAATAAAACGGGAACAGCACCGTGTTCGTCCGATAATATAGCAAGCCCTGGATCAGAAAGCCGACGCCCATCGCTGCCGCGTACAACCAGGCCTCTCCGGAGTTGCCTGCGGACATGCCGGCGACCGCCAGCGCGACGAAGATCGGCGCAAGGCTGATGAACGGGCTTTCCAGCAGCGTGCGCCAGTAGGCCTTCTTCAGCCGTTTGCGATCCTGTTCGTCCTCGGCGAGGACGAACGATTTCTGCATCAGCGGCAGATTGCCGAGCTTCGGGTACAGATCCTCTCCCGGTTCGTCGTCCTTCCGGCCCGTCGCCTCCACTGCCGTCGGTGGAAGCGCTTCGGCGGACGAAGGCACGACCGTCGCCTCGCCCGCAGCCGCAATATCTTCCGCGAAGACGGAACCTTCCTCGGGAAGCTGCGTGTAGGCTTCCCACTGCTTGCGATAGCCTTCATTGGAAGCGAGAAGCTGCTCATGCGTGCCGCAGGCCGCCGCCCGGCCATCCTCCACGACAACGATCTGGTCGGCATGCACGACCGTATGCAGACGGTGGGCGATCATCAATACCGTTTTCGGTTTTCCTTCGGCCGGATTCATCAATTCGTTGATCGCGTCCTGGATGCGGGCCTCGTTCTCCGGATCGATCAGCGCCGTCGCTTCGTCCAGGATCAGAATCGGAGCCTGCTTAAGGAACGCTCTCACGATGCTGATGCGCTGCCGCTGCCCGCCGCTCAGCTTGCCGCCGCCTTCTCCGACCACGGTGCGGTAACCGTCGGGGAGCGCAGCGATAAAATCGTGGCAGCGAGCTCGCCGCGCCGCCTCGATCACTTCCTCGTCGGTCGCGTCCGGCCTTCCCATACGGATATTGTCCATAATCGTCCCTTGGAACAAATACACGTCCTGGAACACGTACGAAATCATCCGCATCAGCGCCTCGCCGTCCATCTGACGGACGTCGACGCCGCCGATCGAGACCGAGCCTTCCGTCACGTCCCAGAAACGGGGCAGCAGCCGGGCAATCGTCGTCTTGCCCGCTCCGGAAGAGCCGACCAGGGCGGTAAACGTCCCTTCCCGCACCGTAAAGGAGACGTCCTTGAGCGCTTCCCTCTTGTCGTCGTAGGCGAAGCTTACGCGGTCGAAGACGATTTCCGTTCCCTCGGGTTCCAGCGCTCGCTCCGGCTGAGGAAGCTCGGGCTGCTCCAGCAGTCCCGTCACCTTGCGGGTGACGCCCGCCAGACGGAACGAAATCTGGCCGCTCGTTCGGAATGCCTTCAGCAGCGTATTGCCGATCCCGATCGTCAGCAGAATGAACAAAATAAACAGCGGAAGCGTAATCTGGCCGGCCGCATGAAGGCCGATGCCGACCGGTACGACGACGAGCAGCGGCATCTGCGACAGGCCGGCCGCCAGCGACTTGCCGGCGACGCTCTGCGCTTCGGTACGCTCGCCCAGCTCGGCCGACTGCCGGATAATGCGGCTGTATTCCGCATAGGCCGATTCGGACCGGGCGAACGCGCGGATCACCTTCATCCCGTACACGTACCGCAGCAGAGCCGAGCTGACCAAGGCGTTGAACTCCGCGAACAACGGGGCGAGCGGCTTGATCTTGCTGTTCGCGTAGGAGAACGCGGCGCTCAAAATCGGAATGAAGGCGAAGGAAGCAAGCGCCAACCTCCAATCGAGCGTCAGCATCAGAGCAAAGGTCAGAACGGGAATGGCGATGGCGATCGTCAAGTCGGGAATGAGGTGGGCGACGCCCTCCTCCAACTGCTCGGCGTCCTCGTTCATCGTATGCTTGATGCTGCCGATGTCGTGGCGATCGAAATAGCCTAGCGGAAGCTTGGTCAGCTTATCCGCCAGATCGAGCCGAACCTCGTAGATGATGTCGTAAGCGGCTTTGTGCGCGAGGTTGGCCGACAGCATCATGAAGACGCCCTTCAGGACGACCGCAGCCAGCGCCGCTCCGGCGAGCTGCATGTAGACGGCCGAATCTTCCGTCCCGTCCAGCAGATGAACGCACAGTAAATAAACGACCGCATAAGGCACAAGGCCCAGCGCCGAAGCCAGCACGGACAGCAGCATCGAACCGATTAACGGGGCTTTCCTGCGCCGAAGATAAGGCATCAGCTTCTTAACGGGGGACGGACGCTTGCTTTTGGCCGGTTTTTTCGGCTTATTGGACATGACTCTTCCTCCACCAATGAATGAGATGAGAATGCCGGAAGCAATGGGAACGCATTCTTTTATGATTGAAGTATACAAATAATGATAATCATTATCAATTATAAAAATGCCGAATTCCCGCCCGAACGCAAAAAAGAGACGATTCAGTCGGGAACCCGGCCGGCCTGCAAAGGCCAGCTCATTCCCGCTGAATCGTCTCTCTAGCTGATATCGTATATTTCAGGCACGTTTGCCCTTCACTTGTCCGTGTTGGACACCCATATGACGTTGTCTTCGTCCTGACCGTTCACCGGCCACCAGTGATGCCCCTCGTCGCGCAGCAGCCGCTCCGCGCGCTCCGGCCCCCAAGAGCCCGCCGGATACAAGTCGGGCGAGACTGCATAGTCTTTCCAGGCCGCGGCGATCGGATCGACGATCTTCCATGCGGCCGCCAATTCGTCCCAGCGGGTGAAGTACGTGCCTTCTCCGCGCGCCGCGTCGAACAGAAGACGCTCGTACGCTTCCGGCGTATTGATGCCGACCAGACAGCTCTGGCAGAACTCCATCGCGACCGGCTGGATCTTCAGATCGTTGCCCGGCGTCTTGGCGTTGATCCGGAAGTAGATGCCTTCCATCGGATTGACGCGGATGACGAGCAGGTTCGGCTGCAGATCTTGCTTCCTGGCGAACAGGACGTTGCCGGGCACATTCTTGAATTCGACGACGATCTCCGTCGACTTGACCGGAAGCCGCTTGCCCGTGCGCACGTAGAACGGAACGCCCGCCCAGCGGAAGTTCTCGACGAACAGCTTCGCCGCGAAGAACGTCTCCGTCACCGATGCCGGATCGACGTTGTCTTCCTCGCGATAGCCCTTCAGCTCTTTGCCTTTAAGCGATCCGCTGGCATACTGGCCGCGCACGATGTGGTCGCGAACTTCTTCCTCCGAAGCGTATCTTCTGACGGAGCGCAGCACTTTCACTTTCTCGTCGCGAATGCTCTCCGGGTCCAGGCGGCCCGGCGGCTCCATCGCGATCATCGTCAGCATCTGGAGCATATGGTTCTGCACCATGTCCCTGAGCGCTCCGGATTTATTGTAGTACGCCCCGCGATCTTCGACGCCGACCGTCTCCGACAGCGTGATCTGCACGTTGGCGATATGGTTTTTGTTCCACAACGGCTCGAAGAAGGCGTTCGCGAACCGGATGACCTCGATGTTCTGCACCATTTCCTTGCCCAGGTAATGGTCGATGCGGAACACTTCGTCCTCCCGGAACACTTGGCGGATCTCCTCGTTGAGCTTCTCCGCAGAAGGATAATCGTAGCCGAACGGCTTCTCGATGACGAGCCTGTGCCAGCCCGTGCTCTCCAGCATGCCGCCGTCGCGCAGATTGCGCGACACGCTGCCGAACAGCTCCGGTGCAAGCGCCAAGTAGAACAGACGGTTGCCGGGAATGCCGTAGGCGGCTTCCACCTGCTCCGTATGCTCCTTCAATTGCTTAAACGCGTCGACGTTGCCGGTATCCAGCGATAAGTATGTAAAATGATCGGAAAAAGCGCTCCACACTTCGTTCTCCCCAGGCTTGTAGCGGCAAAATTCGCCGATGGACGAGAACACGTCGTCGCGGAATTGCTCATTCGTGCGCGGTCTGCGCGCCAGTCCAACGACGGCGAACCGCTCTCCGAGCTTGCCTTCGCGGTATAAGCTGTATAAGGCCGGGAACAGTTTGCGGCGGGCGAGGTCGCCCGTGGCTCCGAAAATGAAATAGACCGCTGCAGGAGCGGAGACTGTATCGATTTTGTTGTCCGTCATGAATCCTCATCTTTCTTAGGCAGGATTGGATGAGCCGATTTTGTCAAATCTCATGAATTGTAGTGTAGCACAATTAGAGGGACAACGCTATGTTTTTAACTGTCTTTTCCACCTGGATGGGTAAACGCCCGTACACGAATGTCACGAAGGGAATACAATGCATCAAATCGATCACCCAGGAGGTTGGCCTACCATGTTCGACGATGATTATTCCGTAGACGAGTACTCTCTTCGGCCGCTCTACGGCCGCGCGGTGTGCGTCGTCACTTACGACGATGCCCGCCATACGGGGGTATTGACCTCGTGCGGGACTTCGACGCTCGTACTTAACGGAGAGCGAACGGCCCGGCCCGTCAAGCGGGGACGCAAATCCAAGCAGCATGTCGAGATTAGCGCTTCGGAGTATGAGGAACCGCTCGATTCCGAACCTGCCTACTGGGGGAAAATGGGACTGGAGCCGCCGATGGAGATCAATTCATCCAAGTCGGTCATCTCCCTCGCGCGCGTGAAGGCGGTCTGGCCGATCTAATCCGCCAGCCCGTTGCGGTGCGCGTAGATGGCCGCCTGCGTGCGATCCTCGACGCCAAGCTTGCCGAACAGGTTCGTCAGATGGTATTTGACCGTCTTGATGCCGATGAACAGATCGTCCGCGATCTCCTGGTTCGACTTGCCCAGGGCGATCAGCTTAAGCACTTCCATCTCCCGCTCGGTCAAATCCTCGTGAGGCTGCGCCGCCGTCTGCTGAGGGCGGCGGAAGCGGTTCATCATTTTGGAAGCCACTTGGGATTCGAGCACCGATTGGCCGCGCGCCGCCGCGCGGATCGCATCGGCGATCTCGGAGGCTCGCGAAGTTTTGAGCAGATAGCTGAATGCGCCCGCCTCGATGACGGGATACATCTTCTCGTCGTCGAGGAAACTGGTCAGCACGATGACCCGGCATTCCGGCATCTCTTCCATGATCCGCCGCGTCGTCTCGATGCCGTCCATTCCTTCCATCACAAGATCCATCAGCACGACGTCGGGAGAATATTCCCGCGCAAGGCGAAGCCCGTCCATTCCGTTGCCGGCTTCCCCGACGACTTCGATGCCCTCCTCCGTGCCCAGCACGGCCGCCAGCCCGATTCTCACCATCTCGTGGTCGTCCACCAATAATACCCGCACCAACGACTGTTCCGCCGCCATCCGCTCAACCGCCTTCCGCCATCAACGGCACTCTGATTTCGATTCTCGTTCCTTTGCCCGGCGCGCTCGCGACGTTCAACGACCCGCCAAGCTCGTTCACGCGTTCTTCCATATTGGTCATTCCGTAGGAAGCCTGCTTCTTCACCTGGGTGTCGAAGCCGACTCCGTTGTCCCGAATGCCCAGGCGCACCGCTTCTCCGCGACGCTGAAGCACGATGTCCATCTTCGTCGCTTTCGAATGCCGGAGCGTATTCGACAGCGCCTCTTGCACGATGCGGAACAGATGGTTCTCCACGCCTTTGTTCAGCGGCAGATCCTGCTCGATATCGATGGCGATATCGACCGGCACCTTCGCCTTCATCTCTTCCACAAGCTCGGGAATCGCTTGCGCCAGACGCTTGCCTTCCAGATGCACGGGACGCAAATGCAGCAGCAGCGCCCTCATCTCCGATTGCGCCGCAGAAGCCATCTCTTCGATCAGTTCCACCTGCCGACGCGCCCGCTCGAAGTCGTGATCCATCGTCCGTCCGACCGCCGTCGCCGTCATCGAGATCGCGAACAGTTGCTGGCTGACCGCGTCGTGCAGCTCCCGCGCCAAGCGCTGGCGCTCCTCGACGACCGCGCTCATCCGGGCCTGCGCGGCAAGCTCCGCATTGTTGGTGGACAAGCGTTGAAGCGACGAGACCTGGTCTTCCCACTTGCGGCCCAGCTTGCCGAGCTGCTCCCCGAGCCGTCCGATCTCGTCTTTGCCGAGATCCGGCAACGGCAAGGACGGGGTCCCTTTCTCAAGCGTCACCATGGACTCCCTGAGCATCTCCAGACGATTGCGTATCGGAAAGCTTCTCCAAAAACCGAAAGCCGCCCCGGCAACGGACAACACTCCGATCGCCGTCAGCGAGAACGAAATCGCCTTGTTCAGCGAATGGAACGAGCCGTCCACGCCGTAGCGGATCAGCAAATAAACGACAAGAGCGCCCACACCCAAGGAGTACAACACGGCCTCGCCCATGTGGCGCCAAACCATATTGGTGACTTTACGAGACTCCATGCGACTCCTCCTCACAACAACTGTATATAGGTAGTTCAAAAAGTCCCCGGACTTTTTGAACTTTTACTTAAACCTTTACTTAAACCTTCATTTACACATTCATTATACCGTACGTATTTTGATATCTCCTACGAGATAAAACAACTGAAGTTTCAGCTTCTGCTCGCACTCCTCGTAGTTCGGCGATGTCCACGACAGGCGCTGCATCATGCCGCCCTCCTGGATTTGCCGGAACGTCGCTTGCCCGATCAGCACGGACGCGTCCACTTGCAAGCCGTAGTCCTCCGGAACGATCAAGTCCACGTTGCCTACGACGCCCTGCAGGACGATCGTCGTCTCCTTCTCTTCGGGAACGGCCAGCGACATGTCCATGTGGATTTCCCCGAGCGCGTGCCAATAGCTCATCGAGTTCAGCACCCAGGATTGTTCGTCGAGTCGCATGTTCACGAACAAGCGATGCTTGCCAACGTGCGTGCCGAATTCCGGAGGTCTGGCGCGGAAATAATAAATACCGAGCGAGACAAGAACCACGACGGCGAAAAGCGCGAACTGGGTCACAATCAGCACAAGCGTGCTGACCGCGATAACGACGACCGATAATCTGGAGCGATCGGACCGGTATCGATGAATGCCGAGCAGCAATAGCAGGACCGCGTTAACCGTCGTGTAACCCGCCACGGCGCCAAGCGCGAGGTAAATTCCGGCTGCTATGAACACAATCGCGTTGCTGGATCTTCTCATGTCGGGTCACACCTCCTGCCTGTATTCGTCTCCTGGTCGCAGGGAAAGCCATAACGGCTCTTCGTCCGTTATGGCTTGCCGTATCCGCGACATCACTATCCGACATCATAGCACATCTTGCGCCGGGGGAGAATGCTTGTCGCTTACTCTTTGTTCAAATTCGGCTGAACGCGGCTTCTGAGTGCCTCCAGCTCTTGCTCTACGCGGAATTCCTTCTCCGGATCGATGCGGCTCGGCGTAGTGCCGAAGGAAACTCCCGGCAACCTGGCCACTTCGGCCTCCGCTTCCATCTGCAGGATTTTCTCCTCCATCCGGTGGAAGCCGCGGGAAGCCGCTCCGCTCTCGATCGTGTGCAGCGAGCTGACTTGAGCCATTTGCTTGCGGGCTTTCGCCATCTGGGAGCGAGCTACGAGCTCGTTGCGCTTGTTGCGGAGCTTGTAGTATTCTTCCTTCATTTCGTGAAGCTGCGCCGTCAATTCGGACACTTGCCCGCTGGCTTGAGCGTGAAGCTCGGCCAGGCTGTTCGCTTGCTGACTGTACTGCACCTTCTCTTCGAGAAGCTTGCGAGCGAGCGTCTCGTTGCCGGAGCGCAGAGCATGCTCCGCTTGACCTTCGCGGTCGACGCCAAGTCTGACCAGTTCTTCCAGGCGCTGCTTCATCCGGCGCTCGGAGGCCATTTGCTTGGCCACTGTCACTTCAGCGTCATGGATTTCAATTTCCATGTCGCGCAAATATTGATTCAGCATTACGATAGGATCCTCAAGTTTATCAAGCAGATCATGCACCGACGCCTTCGTCAAGTCTTTAATTCTTTGGAATACACCCATTGTGTTATTCTCCTTTCGATTGTTTCTCAAATTTTGATATTCTGGCTTTCAGTTCTTCGATCTCTCTTTGCAAAGACTTCTTCTCGATATCTTCCATCATCGCGTCCAGCCCTTGCGACGGGCGGCTAGACGTCGGCTGAGCCGACGGGGCCGGTCCCGGACGGGCGGTACCGGAAGCGGAGTAACCGGCGTAACCGGAAGAGTTCGGGTTCCAGTTCGGATTGTGGCTCGGGCCGCCTTGGGCGTGGTTATAGCCGTAGTGCTGCTGGTCCTGCCCCCGATAGCCCGGATCGTAAGGTCCCGGTCCGAATCCGCCGTAGTAAGGCTCTCTCGGAATGACGAATCCTGCGATGATGTAGACAAGGACGACGGAACCCGCGGAGAAGACGGCTACGACGATCAGCAGGATCCGCAGCAGCGTCGCGTCGACGCCGAGGAAGTCCGCCAATCCTCCGCACACCCCGAATAACTTGCGGTCCCGGGTGGAACGGTAAAGTTTGCGCATGTTCGGTTTAACCTCCTTGTTGCAGTTTGCGTTTCAGTTCCTCGAGCTCTCTCTCGATCGTGTTTTTCACAACCTCTCCCGCGTGGAGCAGCGATTCCTGGCCCATCCGGCGCAGATCGCGCAGGCTGCGGGTTTCGAGCTCGATATCGGTCAGGCGGTCGTCGATCTTGCGGAACATCTGGGACGTGTCCGCGCCGCCGGGAGTAAATCTCGCGTTAAGTCTTTGCTGAAGGCGAATGGATTCCATTCTCGCTACGTAGAATTGGCGGCGGTCGTACACCGCGCGGTATTCGCTGCGCAGCTCCTGAAGCAGCAGCTCCAGATCGTTCAACTCGCTCCGGCTTTGCTCGTAGAGCTGACGGTAGCGCTGGGCGCTCTCCTCGTGAATGACTTTATCTTGAAGCGCCAGCTTCGCGACGTTCTCTTCGCCCGCCTTCAAGGCGGTAACGGCTTGCTGCTCGCGCTTGTCGGCCCATTGCTCGGCGTCTTTCCACTGCCGATACAAGCTGTCCGTATGCGCGGCATACTGACGCTGCAGCCCTTCGCTTTGGGTAATCTCTTGATGCGTCGACCAGAGAAATTGATCGATGACGCGTACCGGATCTTCCGCTTTTTCCAGTCGATCGTTTAACGTGGCCACCGTAATGTCGCGCACCCTTTTCATGACGGTCATTCCCTTTTCCCTCCTCGTTCTTGATCGCGGCAGTCGCTGCGTCTATATGGAAGATTAAAATCTCGTTGCTCGATTGTTGCGGCCCAGCATCGATACTCCGAATACGATCAATCCGATTGCCGCGATCCAGACGAACAGGAAGCTCATCTTGCCCAGCAGTACGAATCCTCCGACGACGGCGATACCTCCGCCCAACAGCTTGCTTCCGTTGTTCCACACCGCGACTCCGAGCAGAATCAGCAGAATCGGAACCAGAAGTCCGAACAACCATCCCAATCCGAAGCCCAGTTTGCTGAGGATGATCAATCCTCCGAGAGCGATCAACAGGAGAGCCAATCCATTCCCTCTTCTCATTTGCTTCACCTCTTTTCTGTAACTCGTTTACCTCATGACCTTATTGTAAACCTCTCCGCGTTTATGCATAACGGACCCGCGTATGTTTTTGATCCTAGACTGTGGTCGAGGGTCGTTACGGTCCCGCGACCTTGCCTTATCGGACTTGCGGTCGCGCTAATGGCAACAATTGTGGGTTTCCCCTCCCATTCTACCTATGGTAGCGTTTAATTATCTGGTTACGGAGGGGATAACACCATGAAGAAGCATGTAGCGGCATTGTGCGCGGCAGCGCTGCTGGCGAGCGGCATCGGCGCCGTTCCGGGAACGTCTTCGGCGGCGGCTCCGAGCTCGTCGTCGCCAACGAAGAAACCGACTCTATCTAATGAAGATACGAATTCGGGAACCAACCCGGGCAGCGGAAGCGGCAGCAATGGCGGAAGCTCGACGGGCGGCAATTCGGGGAACGCTGTCGATGGAGGCAGCCAAACCGGAAACGGTGGCAACAGTGGCGGCAGCAATGGCGGTAAAACCGATAACGGTAACGGCGGCAATAGCGGTAATGGAAACAACAACGGGGGCAACGACAATACCGGATCCAATGGCGGTAAGGGAGAAGTCGAGGATTCAAATGCGGCGTTGATCGAAAAAGTGATCGCCGAAGGTATGAAGTATCTCGGAACGCCGTACTTGTTCGGTTCCAACCGCAGCACGACGGAGACGTTCGATTGCTCCGACTTCATGCGTTGGATCTATAAGGAGAAGACGGATCTCGTGCTTCCTCTCGATTCCCGCCTGCAAGGCGCATTCGTGAAGAAGCTCGGCACCGACAAGTCGGATTGGCGCAGTCTGAAACGCGGAGACCTGATGTTCTTCATGACCTATAAGGGCTCGACGGCCGCCGCCTACAAAGGAATCAACAAGACGACTGAGCGGATCACACACGTGGCTCTCTACCTCGGCAACGGCAAAATTCTGCATACTTACTCCAACGCCAGCGGCGGCGTGCACGTTCAATCGTTCGCGGGCTCCCAATGGGAACACCGCTTCCTCTTCGGCGGCAGCGTCCTGACCGAGAAGGCGGCGAAGCAGTAGACCCTTTCGCGCGAACTGTAAGGTAACATCAGCTTATGAAAAAATAGGGGGCTTGTCCCATCCACTCAGGATACGGACATGCCCCCTATTTGCATTCGTGCGTTCTCCTCCGTTAACGGTCCGACGGACCGTTAACCTCCAGCCACATGACGCGGACCGGACGGTCGCCCGCCGCTTTCAGTACGAGGCGACGGTTGCCGGGGGAAACCTGGATCGTCCCCGAGAGTCCGACGGTCTCCCATTCCGGCCCCGCTTCCGCCCAACCGGCAAGGACTCCTTCGGCCTCGACCTCGATTCGGCCGTGCGTCCCTTCCTCTCCGACTGCGCACATACGAAGCTTCAAGGAATATCCTTCACCGCTTCCATCGGTCGGCGTTCCCCGGCTATCCGTCGGCGCCCCTACCCGATCCGTCTGCAGTTTCTCCGCATCTGACGCCGGAGCAGTCCCGTCACTTTCCACATCCAGACTCCCAACACTCGACACCCAAGTGGCCCCGGCACACGCCAAGAAGTCGTACGCCAACCATTCCCCCGGCATTAGCTGCACACACAGCCATTCGTCCGGCTGCCAGTCCTCGCCCCGTCCGTGTTGGAAGTTCGGCGAGGTGCGTCCGCCGCCCTCGACGAACCGGATGTCCGTGCCGTCGCCGGAGCGAAAGCCCAGCGATCCGCTCCGCTTCTCCGCCACGCCGTATCCGACGCCTTCGCCCCCGTAGCCATAGAATATCGCCGGGATGCGGACAGGCGGTCTGCGCAGCAGCGCGTCCACGACATCGCGATGATAGACGCAGCGCTCGAGCGGCAAGCTGTCCAAATACGTCCATAGCGTCGTCTCCGCTTCCTCCGACAATGGCTTCTCTCCACCCTCCAAATATGCAACGAGCCGGTCCCAGCCTTCCGGCCGCTTTACCTCGCAAGGGGAATTGTCCCGCTCCAGCTTCTTCCACGTCCAGAAGTTCCATGAGATGCCATGGTCCTCGAACAAGCGGAACGCCCCGGCATACCACAGCTTGTTGTTCTCGCCGCCTTCGCCCATGAAGATCGGAACGTTCCACCTGTCCCGATATTCCAAATACGTGCGAATGCTCTCGGTGTCCGGGTTGTTCCAATACTTATGAAACTGGAGCATGACGTTGTCGTCGATCTTCTCGTCGAAGATCGACCAGTCGGTCGCCCAATGCGCGCCTTCGAGAATGATCAGGTGACGGTCGTCCGCCTCGCGAATCGCGCGAACGATCCGCTTGTACAACGGCATGATCCGGTCGTTGTACTGCGCGAACCAGTCCGGCAGCGGCTCGTTCAGCAGATCGTAGCCCGCCACGATCCATTCGTCCTTGTAACGCGCCGCCAGCATCGCCCACAGTTCCACGGTCAGCTCGACGTTCCGCTCCTCCAAAAACAGGTCGGGACGATCGAACTCCGAATCGTCGATGTTTGTCCCCGTCTGCCCGCCGGGCGCGCCGTGCAGGTCGAGGATAACGTACAGCCGGTGCTCGCGGCACCAGCCGATCACCCGATCGAGCAGCGCCAGCCGCTCCTCTCTCCAGCTCATGCCATCCCCGTCCATCAGAAACCGGGCATTGATCGGCACGCGAACGGAGTTGAACCCTTCCTCCGCAATCCGGCGAATGTCTTCCTCTCCGATATAACGGTCGTAGTACAGACTCCAGAACTCCGCCGCCTTCCCTTCGCCGACCAGCTCGACGATCATCCGCTCGATGCGCCGGGGGCGATCCCCTCGATCCGGGAACGACCACATATAGCCCTCCGGCAGCAGCCAACTGCCGAAGCCGACGCCCCGCAGCAGCACCTCCCGTCCGTCCCCGTTCACCAGCCTGCGCCCGTCAGCCCGCAGAAACCCACTAACCTCTCCTGCGGGCGGCGCCAGCTTTTCCGTCATCGATGCCTCTCTCCCTTCTCCTACCCTACACCCCAACCGACATCCGCCAACTTCAGCCTTCTCTAAGCTCTCCCATTATCCCACTGAAGCCACCTGCCCGAAGCCAATCAAAACTAACTCTTGATCGCCCCGTCCGCAATGCCGTTCAAAATATACTTCTGAAGCAGCAGATACAGCACGATAACCGGCAGCATCGCCAGCACGAGGGAGGCGAGAATCGCGGCCCAATCGTTGTTGTACTCGCCGAACAGCATATTGGTCGAGAGCAGCAGCGTGTAATCCTTCGAGTCGGTCAGCATGAGCAGAGGAAGCAGGAAGTCGTTCCACATCCACAGCAGATTCAAAATCGCGATCGTCGCCGTCACAGGCAGCAGCAGAGGAAACACGACGACGAAAAACAGCCGAAGCTCCCCGCACCCGTCCACGACGGCCGCCTCGTCCAGCTCGCGCGGAATCGACTTCACGAACCCGTGATACAGGAAAATCGCCATCGACACGCCCAGGCCGATATAGATGAAGCCCAGCCCGACCGTCGAGCCTTGCACCGCCAAGTCCTTGGAGATCCGCACGAGCGTAATCATAATCGAGTGAAAAGGAATGAGCATCGACAGCACGAACAGTCCGAACAGAAATCCGCTCAGCTTGCCCGGCGTCCGGGACATTTTGTAGCCGGCCATCGCGGCGAACAGGATGATGCCCGTCAGCCCGACGGCGGCGACGACGACCGTATTGCCCAGACTGCGCAAATAGTCGGTTTTCTCGAACGCATCGGCGAAGTTGCCGAACTGCAGCTTGGACGGAAAAGCCAAAATGTCGGTAAGCATCTCGCCTTCCGTCTTAAGCGAGTTCAGCACGCCCATATAAATAGGAAACAAAGTGAACGCGGCGGCGACGACCAGCGACGCGAAGATCAGCGCCGCCCCCGCCCGGCCGGCCAGCCCGTAACGGCGGCTCATGCCTCCACCTCCCTCGTCTTCATGAACCGAAGCTGCACGATCGTGATGAGGAAGATGATGAGAAACAGAATCATCGCCTTGGCGCTGGCGTAGCCGTACCGGTTCGTAAAGCCGAACGCCTCCTCGAAAATATTCAGCGCCACGACCTGAGTCGCCCGCCCCGGACCGCCGCCCGTCAGTGCGTACACGGCGTCGAACGCCTTAAACGACGAGTTCAGCGTCAGGAACACCCCGATCGTCAGCGCAGGATAAATCATCGGCAGCGTAATCCGGCGGAACGTCTGCCAGGCCCCCGCCCCGTCGATCGCGGCCGCTTCCTTTAGCGATCGCGGTACGCCCTGCAAAGCCGCGATGTAGATGACCATCAAGTATCCGACGCCGCCCCATAAAGACACGATAACGATCGCATAGAACGAATAGCTCGGATCGCCGATCCAGGAACGGTCCAGGAAGGCCATCCCGGCCTTTTCCACCAGATAGGATGACACCTTCGTAAAAATAAACAGCCACATAAACCCGCCGATAATCATGCTCAGCATGTTCGGCATAAAAAAGATCGTGCGAAACCACGCCTTGCTCCGCCCCATCGCTTCCACGAAGACGGCGAGCACGATCGCGATCGCGTTTTGCAGCACGACCATGAACGCCACGAACTTCGCCGTAAACGCCAGCGACCGCAAGAACGCCGGATCGTCCGTCAGCGCCTCCGCGTAGTTGGCGAATCCCACCCAGCCGTAGGCGGGATTCAGCCCGTTCCAATTCGTCAAGCTGTAGGCCGCGCCCCCGAAAGCGGGGGCCAGCATGAACGCCGCATAGAAAGCCAGCGCAGGAAAAACGAAACCCAGCAGCGCGGCCGTCTGTTTGCCTTTTTTCGTCAAGCGCATATGCCCGTCGCTCCCGGCTACTGCTGCGCCTGGACGCCTTTGGCCCATGCTTTATCCAGCGTTGCGATCATCTCGTCCTTGGTGACGTCCTTCGCGTAGTAGCTTTGCAGCAGCTTCGCGGTTTCGTCCGTCACGCCGCCCGGCAGCGACAGGTCGAGATACGCTTTGCCTTGCGCCACGTAGGAGCTCGCTTCGGAAATCCATGGGAACGTCTCGTACGTATGCATCGTCGCGACCGGGTTGAACTTGAGCTCCTCGAACAGCGGAGCGGAGGCCTGGTCGTCGAGAATATAGTTGAGCAGGTCGAGCGCGACTTCCTTGTTTTTGCTCGTCGGGGACACCGCCAGCGACGTCGAGGTCGCCAGGTTGATCATCGCCCCGGCCGGATCGTTGCTGACCGGCAGCGGCGCGACGCCAAACTCCATGTCCGGGTTAACCTTAAGAATCGTCTCCGCCTGCCACGGCCCCTGCACCCACATCGCGCCCTTGCCGCTGGCGAAATCCGCGGAGCCGGCCTCGCCGCCGACCTCGAACGGCTTGCCCGTTCCGTTGGCCATAATCAGGTCGATAATATCGAACACGCTGGCAACGTCCTTGTAAGAAGCTTCGCCTTTGTTCATCCGCTCGATCCAGTCCGGATGGGCCGACGACACCGTGCCGCCAAGCGAGAGCGCCATCATGAGCTGGGGAATCCACGACTCCTGGAACGCCAGCACGAACGGTTTGACATTGGCCGCGTTCAGCTTGTCGATCGCCGCCTGCATCTCGTCCAGCGTCAGCGGAGGCGCGATGCCCTGCTCGGCGAAAATCTTTTTATTGTACAGATATCCCCAGCTCAAGCTCTCCAGCGGCAGCGCCACCACCTTGCCGTCGTAGGTCACCGTGTTGCGCACGCTCTCGTACACCTTCGGCACGAACGGCTGATCGGACAGATCGCTCAAGTAGCCCGCCTTGTAATAGGTCGGAATATCCGCGATCGCGTGCAGCGTGAACAGATCAGGAGCGTCGTTGGACGCCAGCCGCGTCTGCAAAATCTGCTTCGCCTGATCGGGATTCGGCATCTCCAGCTTGATTGTCACGTCGATGTTTTTCTCCGCCAGCTCCTTGGCTTTGAATTGCGCGAAATAAGCCTCGAACTGGTCCTTGAACCGCGGAAAGCTCATAAACACCTTAAGCTCGACCTTCTGCGGCGGCGTATCCGCTTTCGCCGATTCGGACGGAGAAGCGGAAGAACTTGGCGAAGTCGCCGCCGACGCGGACGGGCTTGTCTCCTTGTTGCCGCCCGAGCCGCACGCCGACAGGAACGATGCGACCAACACGAGCACAAGACCGAGATGAAGCGCTTTCTTCATGAATGAGTACCCCCTTGAGTTGAAATCACCTTCAGTATAGGGGAGCGGCCCACGCCAATCATTCGAGCCTGTTAGCATCCGTCATTGCACTTTATTGATGTTGCGGCTTCGCTTCGTCATCCTTCTTGGCGTAGTCTCCGGGCGTTACCCCGTAATGCTTCTTGAACACCCGGTAGAAATACGCCAGGTCCTCGTACCCCGCCAGCCTGGCCGCGTGCTTGATCGCCAGCTTCCCTTCGAGCATCAGCTCTCCCGCCTTCTCCATACGCTTGCGTACGATATAGTCCGACAAATTTTCTCCCGTCTGCGACTTGAACGCCCTGCTCAAGTGCTCCTTACTGACGTGAAAACGCTGCGCGAGCGTCTCCAACGACACCGGTTCGCTGTAGTGGCGGTCGATATGTTCCCGGATCATGGTGACGTCCAGACGCTGGCGCCTGCGCAGAATCGACTCGACCTCGTCGATCGCCTCCCCATACATCGCTTGCAGCTCCCCGATCGCCTGGTCCGGACTCGCCCACTCTCCGGACGAGGCGCGCGGCCGCAAGCCGGACACATCCAGCTCGTTCTCGGCGGCGAATTCCTCCAGCAGCGACAGAAAATCGTGGCCGGCTTTGACATAAGCCTGCCGCGACTCGCTCAAGCTCCCGATCCATTCGCCCAGCTTCTCCAGCGTCTCCAGCGCCGACGCCTTGTCCAGCTCCAGCAGGCAGCCCTGCATCCGCTGCCGGATCGCCGCGTACCGCTCCTGCTCGGCCGGATCGGACAGCGCGAACGGCTCGCGCGGAGGAGCGCCCTCCGCCCGCCTCAGCTCCTCGGCGCACAGCGCCAGCGCCGCGTTCAGTTCGTCGCGATCGAGCGGCTTCAACAAATATTCCACCGCCCGCGAGCGAATCGCCTGCTTCAAGTACACGAAGTCGTCGTATCCGCTCATAACGATGATCTTCATCTTCGGAAACTGCTCGTTCATCCGTTTCAGCAGCCCGACGCCGTCCAGCCCGGGCATCCGCATGTCCGTGATGACGATGTGCGGCCGGCGTTCCTCGACCAGCTGCAGCCCTTCCGTGCCGTCCTCCGCTTCCCCGTCCACCCGCAAGCCCAGCTCGTCCCATTCCGCCAGCGCCTTGACGACCTCTCTCGACCACGGCTCGTCGTCTATAATCGCTACGTTAAACAACGTTCTCCTCCCCCTTCGCCCGAACCGGCAGCTTAAAGGCAACCAGCGTGCCCCGCGCCGGATCGCTGAACAGCCTTAGTCCGCTGCCCGCTCCGAACTGCAGCTTCAGCCGCGCGTCGACGTTTTGCAGCCCAATTCCCTTGCGCTTCTTCGGACGGTCCGCCGTCCGATCCGCTTCCGCCGCCCGCGTCCTCGTTCCGCTCGCCAGCCCGGCACGCAGTTCCAGCAGCCGCTGCCGTTCCATGCCGACGCCTTCGTCCCGGATCAGCACGGCGATACTGCGCGCGCGGCGCTCAATCCGCACCTCGATGCGCCATGCGCCCTCCTTGCGCTGAAGACCATGCTCAAACGCGTTCTCCAGCAGCGGCTGCAGCGTGAACTTCGGTATCGGCGCGCCAAGCGCTCCCTCGTCGGCGGTCAGACTGACCGAGCAGCGGCCTCTGAACCGATTCTCTTGAATAAACAAATAATTGCGCATATGCTTGATCTCGTCTTCCAGCGGAACGCGGTCTCCCTCGGTGCCGATCGCATACCGCAGCAGCTCTCCGATCACCTGCGTTACCTTGTAAATTTCCGGCGCTCCCTTCGTCAGCGCCATGCCCCCGATCAAGTGCAAGGTATTGTTCAGAAAATGAGGATTAATCTGCGCCTGCAGCGCCTGAAGCTGCGCGTTCTTCAAGTCGATCTCCCGCTCGTACTCGTCTTCGATGAGCTGCCGAATGCGCTGCATCATCGAATTGTAGCCGCGCTCCAGCAGACCGATCTCGTCGCGGCTTTGCGGCGCTTTCAGCTCGAAGCTGTGGATGTGCGCGCTCCTCATCGTGCGCGCCAGGCTGACGATCGGGCGGCTGATCCGCAGCGAAACGAGAATCGACAGCGCGATCGAAGCGGCGGCGAACAAGGCGCCGGTCACGATACCGGCGCGGATCGTCGCGTTGGCGCTGCGGGCGACGGTCGCCAGCGGCACGGCTTTCACGACGGTCAACTCGCCGTCGTCTATCTTTTTCATGAAGTAGTAGTAGCTGCCGGCGCTCTCCGTCCGCAGCTCGGAGTCGGCTGGCGCAAGTTGTCGAAGATGCGCCGATATTTCCCCGGAAATGTCGGATTGCGTAGAACCGGACAGCAGCTCGCCCTCGTCGTTCAGCAGGAAGACCGAGCTTTCCGGCTCCGACTTCAGAATGCGCCCGACCTCCTCCCACACATCCCGATTCAGACGCACGGACATTCCGCCGAGCAGCTTGCGGTCCTCGAACCGATAAATGCCGTGATAGGCGTAGATCCCGCTGTCCGTCTGCTTGAAATACATATTGACCGGCTCCTGCAGCAGCCGGCTCCACTCCCCGCTGCCGATGTCGACAGCGGACACCATTCCGCTGCTCGCATAATTCGCCGAAAACGCTTTCTTATTGGCGTGAACATAAAGCGTGAGCAGGTCGATTTTGCGGGAGTTGGCGAAATAGGCCGACGTCAGCGTGTTCTGGATAAAGTTCTGCGTCCGATACTGTACGCCGACGTCAGCGCTGTCGACCTCGTTCATGCCGTCCATCAGCGTTTTGTTGATTTGCAGTGTATAGAACAGCACATCGATCTGCTGGATCAGTTCGTCCAGGTACTGGTCCGCCCACAGCATCCGCGAGCTGTTGGCGGCGATAATTTCCTTTTCCACCGAGGCCCGGGTATTGTTCGTCGCGATCCACGTCACCGTCACGACCGGCAGCGTCGTCAGCGCGATCATGAGCAGCATCAGCCGCAGCCGCAAGCTCGTTCGTCTCATCTTCCCGCCCCTCCCGCGTATCCGTCAGACGTAAGCCCACTCCGAGAAAACGGCGGCTTGGCCTCTGTAGCTTCCCTGCTCGTCCGTCACGCTCCACAGCAGCACATTGCGGATTTCGAACCTTCTGCCGCCGCTGGAAATCCGGATGCCGTAGTAGCCGTCGGAATAGCCTTTTTCCTTGGCGTCCGTCAACAGCTTCTCCCGCTGGGACCGCTCCATCGGCTCCGCCGTAAGGCGCGAAGGCGTCCCCGTGAACTGCTCCCACGTCATCTCCCACAGCTTAAGCGCGGCGGCATTGCCGTAGTTCAGCACCGGATCGGCCTCCGTCCCATGGGAGAGCAGCACGAACGGCGCGCGAAACAGCTCCGCGGCCGCCTCGCCCGAGGCGGGCACGGGCGCAAGCAAATCTTGCCCCGTCGCTCGACGGTAGCTATCCAGCAGCAGTCGGGAATGACTTTCGGATGCGGGGACTTCGTTCTCCGGCTCATTCGTGAGCTCATTCGGGAGCCCGTTCGTCGCTTTATTTGTTGGCTCGTTTATCGGTTCAGTCATGGCGTTTGGTCAGCTCCGTTCTTTCTTTTGCGTTAGTCTCTATTATATCTTCTACTTCCCTCCACCCTGTCCCTGACTAAGGAAGCATCTATAAATCAAAGCCCAACATTTTTTCTTCCAGTTTAGCTAATAATGTAGTTGCTTCATCGTCTCTGCTGAAGATTGTTACATCATCTGGCCATTGACCAGAAAAACGAACTTTCTTTTCTTCGAGCTTTTTAATATATTCCGATCTGCCTCTAACAGTTCTGAAGAGAGAAATATTCTCTGCAATTATCTTTCTGTTAGTGGTTACTCCTATCTCTATTCTTTTCAAAATTCTTAAATCTCTATAGTAATTAATTGAATTTGAAACAGCTAACACGATAAAGGGAACAATAACTACACCAGAGAGCAGTAGAACAAAAATTCGCTCCAAATACTCCGGTAACTGACTGATCAAATAGATAGCTAACGCTAGAATTGGAATGGATACCAACATGGGTTTCATCATAGATTTAAATAGGTATTTAATCATTTGATTTGAATAATTTCTCATCATCCTTTTGCAAATGTATAAAATATCGGCCCACGGAATTATCATCAGGCTCAGAATCAATAAACAAATTGACGAATAGGATTTTATTTGTTCATTCTTTAGGAACCAACCGTCGATAATCGCTATCTTTTCAAATAAACTATTGTTAAAGTTAAAGGAATCATTTTTTTCTGAAAATATGGTGAAAAATATTAAAAGTGCGGTAAGCACCCTAACAAACACAATGTCGTAACTCTTTCTGAATATTGTTTTTGCATTTTGCTTTACACTTGCAATCAAGCTTACTTTTTCTTCGATTAAATGAAAGATTTGAACAACGTGGTTATTCACCACAGAGAACAACAAGTAGTACATTGCTGCTATAAAAATAAAGGATAGAGGATTTATTATAAATAGAAATACCGTTGCTATAAAAAGCAAATAAAAATCAAGTATTCTATAGCGGCAATATTTTTTGATATTCAAGAAACCGTCGGACAGACTAAAGGAAAACAAAAGCTCTTTTCTCTTAAGAAAAAAGGAAAATAGGGTTGTGTGGAAAATGAATCCGATTATACGATTTTCCAAGCTTTCAGATATCTTTGAAAGATGACGGCATGATTTGATCGCGGATTCATTAATCCAGTGATTGGGAATCTTCAAGGCACGAATAATTAAAGAATCAACATCATCTCTGCTTAAAATTCCTACGGATTCGATAGACAATTTGGTTATGAGCAGATTTTCCCCAGACTCCATTTTATTGTGCACAAACAACGCCAGCTTGGATTTAATGGGGCTTAAAATGCCAGTTCTTGAACGAAAAGCCTCGTTCAAAAATCTTAGAGAGTGAATAGCGCGTAAAAAAGAAGGATCGCTCATCTTAATACTTTTATCTGAGATAGCTTCTACCTCATTCCAGCAATAATTCACAATTTTATGTGCTTCCTCGTTACTGCATAATTCACAATATAGGACTAGAGCTTCTCTCCACCGTGAATCTGTTGGGATTGCCTCCAAAGATGCAATTTCCGGATTATCCATAATTTTTTTAGCAACAAAGTACTCATTAAAGCGACGATGAACAAAACTAAACCTCTTTTCTTCTGAGCTACCGACCCTGCCGATTCTTGAATATGTCAAAATGTCTAAAATGTCATCGATGGAAATGGAAGGGAACGCTGCTTTCAATTCACTTACCTGAATTTCCAACCCCATTCTCGGCGACTTGAACATGTACTCGGCAATGTCCGATGCGGCTTGTATAATCATTTCTTCTGTTAAGTTTCTTTTCTGTATCTTCTCTCTACAGCTCTTTAACCTGTTATAGATATAGCTCTCGTACAGTGTAGACTGATTATCCGGCAAGCTAAAATCATTCTCTTTGGCGTAATTTAAGATAAGTGCGGACGAGAACGGGTTTCGTGCCAAAGGAACGAGTTCCGGACGTTCTTTAAAAAGGCTATGAACTATCTTTTCTTTGAAGTTGATAGATTTCTTTAATGTTTCTGTAATTTGGATTTCCGAAAAAGGTCGTATTTCAAGAATGGACGCCGCTTGGAAATTATCCGTTGGCTTCCTGAAAAAACGGGAGGAGAGCACCCCTCTTGATTCATGCGCTCCGCCCAGAAATTGATAGATAACGGCAGAAAGTTTGTTGATCAGCCAAGATGACTCGTCCACATCCAATACAGCTGGAATTTCATCGAATGAATCAAGAATAATGAAAAATCTTCCGGATTCGAACATTTTCATAAAGTAGACATCCAGAAATTCGTTCGAAAATACATCCAGTCGATCTTTTATGTTTTTCTGAACAAAGGAAAACAGTTGCTGGGGCGTTGGAGGATTTGATTCGTTCCAATCCTCTTGAACTTCCCATTCTTTTAGATTGATGTACAAAGGAACCTTTCCCGTTTTCGGAACCTCTTTTAACAAATCCTTCGCCAATTTCCTTAAAGATACGCTTTTCCCCGAGCCTGGATCGCCAAGGATAAGGAACACCTTGCTGCTCTTATCTCTTTTCAAAGCATTCAATAATTTGGCTATTTTCTTCCTTTTCGTTTTTGATCTCACTTCTACTTCGGCATCTAGTGCGATGAATTGATCGGAGCTCCAATTCGACTCCCGATCCATTTTGTTTAAATCGTCCAATAAGACCCCGCATAGTGAGTTTAATCTGCTCTTATAATCCTTTTGGGGAAATTCCTTGTCGATCGGTTTTGAATGTTCGCCAATGGTTGTCCTATCCCTCATTAAGTAATTTACAATAAAGATTCCCGAAAGAACGAAAAGAAAAACTATGAGTATACCCATCTGCATCGAATCTTCCGAGACCAGGTACTGTTCAGGAACATTCAACTGCTCTTGAAGATATAGAATCAACTTGATAAAGATTTTATGGCCAAAAGTAAAACTCGTTGCAACTACAACAATAATTTGCAATGAATATCTTCTCACCATAGCTCTGCCATAGGCTTCCGGCAACCAAATAGGTTTCGTCATGAATAGAATAGAAACTACGAGCACAAGTACCAGCAAGCTTGCGACGAGTCCTTTGGAAAACAGAACGAGTATAAAAGATAAAGCTGCGGAAAGAAACACAATCAAGAACACTTTCTGACGGCCGGATAGATTTGTAAACACCCACGCACACTCCAGTATTTTTGTCTGTTGGTAATGTATTCTACAGTCTTCGACACTTTCCTCTGACATTTCCCCTGGATTTGACAATATGAAAAAGATCGCCGAACTCCCTTAAAGCAGGGATCCAGCGATCGCAGAATTGGGTTAAACTTTTATACTCCTTTGGTTCAGAAACTGCTCGGCAATCTGCCCGTCTGGCAAATACCATCGTACAGAGGCCAGACATGGTGTTAGACCCCATTCTCTGAACAAATCCTTATGCTAAGAGACAAATGCCATTTCAGCAAGACGGACTTTCGCCTACTCTTCAAAGCACGTCAGCAACTGGTCGATCGGTAGACGCTTCCCCGCTCGGGGAACGCGGTCGAAATAGCCGATATGCAGCGTACCGACGATTCTCTCCTCCGGCTTCACGCCTACGGCGCGATGGAACCGGGGATCCCAGTTGTACTCGTTCGTTTTCCAGACGACGCCGATTCGCCTCTCCCACGCGAGCAGTTGAAAATTTTGAATCAGCGCGGCGGCGGCGGAGAAGGCGTCCTCCCATACTTTCTGCCGGGGATCCGTTGGAATGACGACGAGCAGATGTATGGGAATCAGCCGACAGAACTGGTCCTCGAACCATTCTCCCCATTCCGCCTTCGTTTCCTTGTTCAACGTGGACATCATCGCCTCGGCGAACTTTTTCCGGCCATCCCCGCAGAACAGAATGAAGCGCCAAGGCTCCTCGCGGGAATGGAACGGGGCCCACGAGGCCGCCTCCAACAGCTCGATCACCGTCCGCTTGTCCAGCGGTTTGCCGTTGAACTTGCGAACGGTGCGCCGTTCGCGGACGATCGCTTCCAGTGGGCCGATCCCCTCCGCGCCGTCGCCGATCGCGGCATCACGCTCGACCCCCGAGGCTTCACGTTCGACTTCCGCCGATCCCGTCTCGGTCACGGCGTGCTGCCCGCCAGCATGTTAGCCATTTCCTTCATCGTCTCGCGCACGGTAACAATGTCGCTATTGTAATATTTGAGCGTATCGAGCAAATGAACGTCGCCGTTCTTCACCGCCGGCAGCGACTGCCACAGCGCGGAATCGCGGATCGCCTTGTACTCCTCCTGGTCCCCGCTATCCTCCGACACGATAAGCAGCATGATGTCCCCGGCATATTCCGGCAGCTTCTCCAGCGAGATTTCCACCGCATTGGCCCACTTCGCCTTCGCGATCTCCTCCTGCACCGCTGCAGGCGCTTTCGCCTCCAGAGCGGAGCGCAGCGCGTAACCTCCGAAATTGGTGCTCAGGTAAATACGCAATCGGCCCTTCTGAATACGGAAGATCGACACCGTCTTGTCGCCGATCGCCTCCTTCACCTGCTCCCTTGCCGCCGCTCGCTCGGCCTCGTAGGCTTGAATCCATTCCTTCGCCGCATCCGCCTTGCCTAACACGTCCGCCACGGTCGGCAGCACGTCGTAGATAGGATCTTCGAAGTTAATATAGACGACCGGAGCGATTTTCTCGATTTGGGCCATCGCGTCCGGGTAAATCTCGGGCATATACTGCGAGAAAATAATCAAATCGGGCTTAAGATCCAATATTTTCTCCGCATTCGGCGGATCTCCCACATCGTCTATTCCCGTCAGTTGGTTTTGGGTAAAGGCGTTCTTCAGATCGTTGGGACCGAGACCGATCGGCTTCACGCCGACGGTGAGCGCCTCGGAGGAAAACTCCGATACGACAACTCGCTGGGGCTGAACCGGAATTTCCACCTCGCGGCCCAAGCCGTCCGTGAATAATCGCGTTTCCGGCGCCGAAGGAGCGGACTCGGCGGCGGACGCGGACGGAGATGAGGATGGAGAAGCAGACGAACTTGCCGTCTCGGATGGCGAGGAAGATGACGCGGAAGGCGACTGGCTGCAGCCGGTCACCGACGCGAAGAGCAGCAGAGCGGCAAGCGCGAACGCTCCTACAGAGCGGATGCGAGCAAAATTGAGTTGACTGGGCATGTTGACCTCCAAATGATATTGATTCTTATTATCATCAAGAAGTATAGCCTCTTTCTCCGCCCTCTGCCATGCAGTCATATGACGTTCAAGATGGATTTTTGTGCGTCGCGTCCATCCGGCTCAGCGTCAATTCCGCCACTTCCTCCGCTTGTCTGAGAATGGATACCGGATCGTACGCCAGCCAGCGCCGGACGTCGAGCTCGTATACGTTCCCCCGCCGTACGGCAGGATAATCCGCCCAGATGCGGGAGCTTCGAATCCGCTCCCAGAGCGAACGGGTCGCTTCGTCCGGCTGCACGACGACGAACAGATGGTCCGCTCCGTAATGGGGCAGCTCCTCCGGCTCGATCACGGAGGAATGGTAGCTGGCGTTGATGACGAACTGCTTGCTCAGCTTGCGCGGCGGAGCCAACTGCAGCGCCTTGTACAGCGGGTAGCCCATAATCATGTTCCCGTACACCTGGAGCACCTCCGCGCGAACCCTCAGCAGCGCGACCGTCTCCTCGCGAAAATAAGCCCTGGCTGCCGAGCGCAGCTCTTCGAGCTTCCGCTCGTAAGCCTCCACCCACTGCCGGGCTTCCGTCTCCCGGCCCAATACGCCGCCCAGCGCCATCAATTGCCCGTATATCGGATCTTCGTTTTCCTTTACGACATAGACGCGGCCAAGCTCCGCCAAAGCCGACGCATGCTCCTCCCTGTGGGAGACGATCAGCTCGGGCCGATGGGGCCTGATCCGGTCCGGGTCGGGCCCCGTCTCTACCATCGGTCCAATATCCTGCGTATAGGCGCTCCAGTCGGCCAGTTCTCCCTGCATGCCGACCACATGCGCGTCGATTGCGACCGGCTCTACGCCCAAGGCGCGCAGATGGCCGTAATAATCCAGGGCCACCACGCGCGGCACGCTCCTTCTCGGACTGTCCGACGGCGCCGCCCCTGTCACTCTCTTGAACACGCGGCTGAAATAATAGGGATCTTCTATACCGACCTGCTTGGCGACTTCCTTGATCGCCAGCGGCGTGCTTCGAAGCAGTTGCTCCGCGCGTTCCACGCGGATTCTGATTAAATAATCGACGGGCGATTGCCCGGTGTGCTTCTTGAAAATGCGGGAAAAATGCTCCGGAGTCAGCCCGGCCATCTCGGCCAGTTGATCTCTCGTCATCTTCTCTCCCAAATGACGCTTCATATAAGCAATAACGTCATCGATTCTGTTCCGCGGCGTTTCCTTTCCCACTCCGCCGAGTCCTCCCCGAGGGAACTTTCTCGCCCTCCAGTAATTGAGAATAATTCTCAATAACTATTGTAGAGGAACGGCGCCCTCTTTTCAACCGGCGAACCTTCTGACTTTCTCTTCTCCAGCTTGCTCAAAGGATTTTTTCACCCATACGAACCTCGAATTGAGCCGCTTCGATCCATGCCCCTCGTTCGAAATCCCTGCCCCGCACTTGCACGCGATCCGGATAGACCTCCACGTAATAGCCTTGGCTGCCGTCTTTATGCTCGTCGTCGTCCGTCCACAGGTAACCGACCGAAGCCGCGTTGAACATCGCCGGGAACCGACTCTCGCCGTCGTAGAAAGCGTAGGGAGCTTCCAGTTCCCAATGGGTGTGGCCCGTAAATACGATCGCATGAGGGTGCCTTGCCAGCACTCCCCGCAGCTCCTCGTCCTGCTCCACGCCGTGCCAGCCTTGCGATTCCCTGGAACCGGCGACCGTATCTTGCAGCGGCTGATGCAGGAAGACGAACGCCGGCCGTCCCGAACCGGCTTCCTCGCCCAGCTTGGCGTCCAGCCACTTCAACTGCTCCTCCGACAGCGAACAGTTCAGCTCGTGCCCTTTCTCCGTGCCCAGGAAAAGAAACAAATGCCCCTCTATCCGGTGATCGTGATACGGTCCCGCCATGCGGGTAGCTTCCAGAAAACGTCCCAGCCTCGCCTCCCATATCCCCAACGCGATATCATGATTCCCCGTCGCAAACCTCGCGTCCGGCAGACGGTCTTCGTACTGCCGCCAAATTCGCTTCAGCTCCTCGTACTCCTCCGGAAAGCCGTGGTCGGTTACGTCGCCGACGTGCATAATCCCGCAGCTGTCCGCCGCATTCTCGGCGATGTCCCGAAGCGCGCGTTCCAGATTCCGGTTGTGCACATGCTGCGGATCGGCGGTTACATGCGTATCTGTGATCACCTGGAAAGACAGCAGCGGACGTTCTCCGTTCCCTTCGTGCCCGATTGCTTCCATTCGCTTCCGTACCTCCTGTCGAAAATATTCCTCTGCTTCGCCCGCAACCTCTACCCCTCCGTAATGCCCGCTGCTTCCCTAATGTCCTCTATGACTCGTGCTCAAGCCGACGACCCCGATGACGATGACCGCGATCCATGCGATCGAGGCGGGCGACAGCCGCTCTCCGAAAACGACGAAGCCCGCCAGCGCGATCAACACGATCCCGACTCCCGACCAAATCGCATAGACGACGCTAACCTCCATGTAGCCAAGCGCGAAGTTGAGAGACGTGAAGCTGACGCCGTAGAAGACGAACAGCATCACGGAAGGGACGGTTCGGGTAAAGCTCTCCGACAGCTTCATGGACACGGTGCCCAACAGCTCCATGACGATTGCCAATCCAAGAAACAGCCATCCCATCTTTATTCTCCCTCCCTACTCCTCTTCCTCTATGGCCAGCTCCCGATAGGAGAAGACGACCGTATCCGCGTCGGCAAGCCGAGCCGCGCCGGAGCTTCCCGGCTCGGCGATTCCGATCGCGACGGCGGCCCCCGCCGCCTTGGCCATCCGCATATCTCCGTTCGTGTCTCCGATCACGACGACTTCCGCGCACGACACGCCGAGCTCGCGGCAAGCCAGCTCAACCATATCGGCATACGGCTTGCCCCGCTCCACCCGGTCGGTCCCGATGCAGGCGTCGAAGCAGTCGCGAATGCCGAGCCACTCCAGCTGCCGAACGGCGGAAGCCGTCTCGTCCGCCGTCACGACGGCCAGGGACAACCCCGCTTCGCGGCAGTGCCGCACGAAATCGAGCGCATGAGGCAGCGCCATGACCGGACGGGTCCGCTCCAGAGTCTCGTCGGCGTCGCGGCGACATTCGTCGGCCAGCACCTTCGCCTCCGCCCAGCTCAGCCCCAGACGGTATCCGTGCCAGGTCAATATCGTCTGCAGGTCGTCGACCGTCCCCATGGCGAGCGGACCGCTGCGGTCGTAATCCGCGATGCACCCGTCCGCGCCGGCCAGCGCGCCCAGCCAGGAGCAGGCCTCCTCCGGCAGCGGAGGCAGTCCCCGCTCCCGAAGCCCCGAGGAGAACCGAGCGAGTATCCACTCGCTCCAGCGCCCCCAGGTGTATATGAAATCGAGCAGCGTTCCGTCCTTGTCGAACAGAATCGCCCGTACCGGATAACGAATGCCGCCCGCGATCAGATCCGCCATGTCCGTCCTCCTACTTCAGCTTGTCCAGCTCGCGCTGCGCCGTCGCCTGCGCTTCCTTCAGCGCCTCGGCCGCCGGCACGTTGCTGATCTGTACCTTGTCCGCGGCGATCTTGAGCGCGTCGTTGATTTTGCCGCCGGTCGGGTCCTGGAACGGCTCCGAAGCGTGCGCCGCCTGCTTGAGCGGAATCGTGCTCTGCGGATTCGCGGCGCTGAACTCGACGAAGGCCGGATCTTCCAGCGCGGACTGACGAACCGCGATATAGCCGGTGTTCATCGACCAGAAAGCCGTATTCTCCGGGCTCATGAAGAAGCTGAACCATTTGAAAGCGGCCTGCTGCTGCTCCGGGCTCGCTTTGGCCGGGATGCCGGCCTGGATCGCGCTGGCGACCGGCTTGCCCTCGCCGACGCCTTCCCAACCGGGCTGCTCCATCGCGGCCAGCTTCTCGAAATCAAGATCGCCTTGGTCGCCGCTCGATCCGGTGTAGCCTGCAGCGTTGCCCTTCATGACGTCGTCGATCGTCTTGTACCAGTACTCCCAGCCTTGACCGCCGTAGTGGATGCGCATGATTTGATCCTCGTGGATCCACTTGCGGAACTGCTCCCACGTATCGATCCATTCCGCCGAGTCGATCGTAACCGTCTTGCCGTCCTCGCTCAGAATGCTGCCGCCCTTGCTGAGCGTGGCATCGATCATATTGTCGGCGCCCCACATCGGCTCCCAGCCATAGAACGTCGTTTTGCCGCCGGATTTGACGGTCATCTTGGCCGCGGCTTCGCCCAGCGCCTCCCAGGTGGTCAACTCCTCGGCCTTGATGCCGTTTTTCTCCAGCGCTTCCTTGCTGTAATACATCACCTGCGTCGTTCCGTACATCGGCAGGAAATATTGCTTGCCTTCCACTTTCCCCTGCTCGAGGAAAGTCGGAATAACGTCTGCCGCGTTAAACTCCGGATTTGCCGCGATCAGATCGTCGATCGAAGCGTAATAGCCTTTGCGCGCCCAATCCACGTTCGACGAGAGCACCGCCGCGGGCACGTCGCCGGATGCGATGGCCGCCTGCAGCTTCTTGCCGGTCTCCGAATAATCGGCTTGAACGACCGGCTTGACGATTACTTCCTGCTGCGAAGCGTTGAACTTCTCGATCAGCGTCTGCATATTCTCGCCGAGCTTGCCGCCCAGGCCGTACCAGAACTCGATCGTCACGGGTTGCTTCGGCGCCAGCGTCTCCGGCGAAGCGACGGCGGAGGACTCGCTCGCCGCGGGCGATTGCCCGTCCGAGCCTGTCGCAGCCCCCTCGTTCCCGCCGTTTCCTCCATTAGAACCGCAAGCCGTCGTCAGCAGCAGCGAGCTCAGCAGCAAACCGACAAATCCTTTTTTCGTTTTCAACATGTGTGTTCCCTCCGATTTTTTATATAGATGAATAACTCCTACCCCTTGCTTGCGCCCGCAGCCAGATCGACGCTCCGCATGATCGTTCGTTGTCCGACCAGGAAGAGCGCCAGCAGCGGAGCGATCGTGAACGCGCTGGCGGCCATAATAAGCGGCCATTTCAGCCCGTAAGCACCCCCTTCCACGAAGAAGCTTCTCAGCCCGGCCGACACGAGCTGCAAGTCCGGATCTTTGGTGATCAGCATCGGCCAGAAATAGTTGTTGTACTGCTCGATAAAAGCGATGAGCGCCAGCACGGCGAAGGAGGAACGCGTCAGCGGAGCGATAATCGTCCACAAAATCCGCAGATGCGAAGCTCCGTCGACTTTGCCGGCCTCCACCAGCTCATGGGAAACCTGCAGGAACGCTTGCCGGATCAGGAAAATCGAAAATACGCTCACGCTGTTCGACACGATCAGGCCCGCGTACGTGTTCAGCAGATTCAGCTTGCCGAGAATGACGTAGCCGGGCAAATAGACGGCCGTGGCCGGCACCATGTAGCCGACGAGCACAAGCGCCGTGAAGGCCCCTTTCAGCCGAAACCTCATATGGGTCAGGGCGTAAGCCATCATGCCGGAATTGAGGATTTGCAGCACGACGATCGTTCCGGCCACGAATACGCTGTTGAACATGTACCGCGCGAACGGCGCGGCCTGCCAGGCATCGGCAAAATTGCTCCACAACGCTTCCTGCGGCCACAGCGTCGGCGGAAACTGCCAGATTTCGTCGTTCGTCTTCAGCGCGCTCGTCGCCATCCAATAGAACGGGAATGCCATCGCGATCGCGGCCGCCGCGAGCAGCAAGTTGCGCAGCATCGCGGCAAGCCGGTTGGCGGCTCGCATAAAGCTTCTCTCCTTTCGATGCGGAATCAGGAATAATGAACGGTCCGGCGTCCGACGAAGAACGAGACGAGGGACAGCAGAACGCAGCCGACGATAAGCGCGATCGCCACCGACGAAGCTTCCCCGATCCGGAAGGCGTCGAAGGCCGATTGGTAGTACAAATACAGCAGCGTTCGCGTCGATCCGGCGGGCCCTCCCTGCGTCAGCACGTTGATCTGGTCGTAGGCCTGCATCGCCTGAATGAACTGGACGATGACGAGGAAGAACGTCGTCGGCGAGATCAGCGGGAGCGTCACGCTGACGAGCTTCCTCCAGCCGCCGGCACCGTCAAGCTCGGCCGCCTCCAATAGATCCGACGGAATATTGCGAAGGGCGACGAGATAGAAAATCATGCACCAACCCGCCGACTTCCAGATCGTAACGATCAGAACGCCGACGAGCGCCCACTGCGGATCTTGCAGCCAGCGGATTCCGTCCAGTCCGATTCCTCTCAGAACGCTGTTGGCGAGGCCGACCTCCGGCTCGTAGATCCAGGACCAGACGATGGATACGGCGACGGTGGGCGTCACCCAAGGCGAGAACATCAGCAGCCGGTAGAAGGCGCCCGCTCTCATCCGGCTATTGAACAGCAGGGCAAGCGACAGTCCGATGACGATGACGGGAATAACGCTGCCGAGGCAGAACAGCGCCGTTACGCGCAGAGCCTGGTAGAAAGCCGGATCGACGAGCAGATTGCGGTAATTGTCCAAGCCGACGAACAGCTTGTCCGGACTCATGAAGTCCCACTCCATAAAGCTCAAATACACGACGTAGCCGAGCGGAACGAACCAGAACAGCGTGAGCGGAACCATCGCGGGAAGCGTGAACAGCAGCGCTTTGAGTTCCCCGCCGAGACGAAAGCGATTCATCTTTTCCTCCTTTTCTATCGTTCAATAACGATTGAATATTTGGTATAATCAGCTTGTAAAACAAATATTTCCTCTTACGTTCAATATTTATTGTACGTTCATTTCGAGAGAAAAGGGTTATTCCCGCATGAAGCGAAAATAAAGTTTATGTAAAATTTATAGCCTGCCGGAAAACGGGAGGAACGGCGAAGGGAGCTGCGGCATGAAGAAGGCCACCTCGGGGAAAATGAAGGAACCGACGACGGTGCGCGAGGAAGTCCGGTTGAAGGTGATCGACGCCATTGCGCAGACGATGGACTTGTACGGAGTGAATTATTCGTTCGGACAGCTGTACGGCATTATGTTTTTCGAGGATCGTCCGATGACGCTGGAGGAAATGCGGACCAGCATGAACATGAGCAAAAGCAATATGAGCTACGCGGTTCGTTCGCTGATCGAATCGAAAATGGTGACGAAGCTGAGCGAGAAAGATGAACGGAAGGATCTGTACGCCGCCGAAACGGACTTCTTCAAGGCGTTCCAGGCGTTCTTCGCCACGAAGCTGCAGCGGGAGATCGACGTCATGCGGCAGGCGATCGACGAGTCGCTTCCCGAGCTGACGGAGAGCATTCTGGCGCGGGAGACGCCGGAGGAGGAACGAAATCTGAGCCTGGACGACCTGCACAAGCTGAAGCACGCCGCGGGTTACTACGAATGGCTGCAGCTCTTCGTTGACGGCCTCCGCGAAGGAGTCTTCTTCTCGGAGCCGCGCGATTCGGCTGCACAGCCGACTTCGCGGACGACGGCGCCCCCTCCCCGCCAGGTTTAAAATCGTCCACCCCTGCGGTTTAACATTCTCCAATCCTTAATTCGCTCCTACGTTCTATAATGAAAGCGCAACCAAATTTCAGGGGCGGGAGCGGCCCCTTAGCAACGGAAGGAAAGATCCTCTTATGTCTTTGTCGGCGCTGCGCAAACTGCTGCTGCCGTTCCGCAGAAATATCCGGAACAGGCTGATTCTCATCATGGTGCTGCTGCCGATCGTGCCGATCGCCATCGTCACCGCCATCGCCGTCGAGAACAACCGCTCGAGCATGGAAGCGGAAATCGTCGAGACGAATCTGACCAACATGAAGTGGACGGCCGACAATCTGGACGAGCGCTTCGCGCAGCTCAACAACTTGATCTATTCGATCCAAATCTATCCCGAGCTGTCCGACTACATGATGAACGGCACGGACGACCTCTCCCGCCGCTTCGCCGCGCAGCGAAGCGTCATGAACATGCTGACCTCGGTATCGTATTCCTCCAACCGGCATCTGCGGGGCGTGCAGCTTTACTTAAAAGAAGCCGGACGCTGGTTCATCGTCGATTCGATGCGCAACGACATCGAAACGGTGCACCTCCCGCCCGCGCCGTTCAAGGAACTGTTCGACAACGGCAAGGATTACGTCGTCCGCTCCTCCGCCTCCGATCCGGAACGCTTCCAGCTCGTTCGCAGCATCAACCGTTTCGAAAACCGGGAAAAGCTGGGCGGGATCGCCATCGACGTCGGCTGGAGCGTCTTCCATCAGAGTCTGGAGCTGCTGGCGTCGAACGACGACGAACGAGTTATGATTTTGAACGCGGACGGCAGCGTCCTGTATCGCCCGAACGGAAGCCGCCAGGCCGACGCGGAGCTCGCCGCCGAGACGGTGTCCGCCGTCCGCGCCTATGCCGAGGACGGCCACGGCTTCCTCCGGACCGACGAAGGCTATATTTTCTACGGCGCGATCGAGACCGCCGGCTTGGTCGCGGTTAAAACCGTGCCGGAGACGGTCATTACCCGCAGCGCCAACCGCACGATGCGGACCGGCCTCGTCGTCGGACTGGTGTCCGCCGTCGTCTCGGCGATCGCCGCCAGCCTGCTGGCCTGGCGCATGGCCGATCCGATCGTCGTGCTCGCCAAAAAAATGAGCAGAGTCGGGCTCATGAAGGAGACGGACCGGCCGCCCCCGAATCGGATCGACGAAATCGGACTGCTGGAAACCCGTCTGTACAGCATGTCCGTCCGCATCCGCGAGCATATCAAAACCGAATACGGCCTGAAGCTGGAAATGAAAACGGCGGAGCTTAAAGCGCTGCAGGCGCAAATTCATCCGCATTTCCTGCAAAATACGCTGCAGTTGATCGGGAACATGCTGTTTACAAAAACGCCCGAGGAATGCTACGGCGTCATCAAGTCGCTCAGCGAAATGTTTCGCTACGTCATTCGCGAGCCGAACGAACTGGTGACGGCCGACCAGGAGCTCGGCCATCTGGCGCATTACCTGCGCATTCAGGAAATGCGTTTCGCCGGACGGCTAAGCTGCCGCCTGGAGACGGAATCGCCGGAAGCGCTGGCAGGCAGGCTCCCCAAGCTGACGCTTCAACCTCTCGTGGAGAACGCCTTCCTCCACGGCTTCGAAGCCAAGCCCGGACCGTGGCTGCTGCACGTATCGCTCCGGGCGGAGAACGGCTGCATGGCGATCGAAATTCGCGACAGCGGCGCGGGTATGCCGGAGGAGAAACTGAAGGAGACGCGCCGCCGTCTGGAAGCCGCGCTGGCCGGGCAACCGCCGGGCGACCGCATCGGCTTGACGAACGTCGCTTCGCGGATTCACAAACATTTCGGCGCCGAAGGCGAATTGTCGATCGACTCCGAACGGAACAAGGGCACGGTCGTCATTTTGCGGCTGCCGCTGCCGGAGAAAGGATGAGACTCATGTACAAAGTCATTGTCGTTGACGACGAACCGTCGACGCGGGAAATTATTAAGCGCTTCGGCGCCTGGGAGAGGCTCGGCATGGCCGTCGTCGGAGAGGCCGAGGACGGAGAACAGGCGCTCCGCCTGATCGAACGGTCGGCGCCTCAACTGCTCATTACGGATATGCGCATGCCCGGAGTGGACGGCGCCATGCTGATGACCGCCGTCAAGGAACGGCATCCGGACATGCTGATGATCGTCATCAGCGGGTACGACGAATTCGGCTATGCCAGGCAGGCGCTCAAGCACGGGGCGCTCGATTATATTTTGAAGCCCGTCGACGCCGCCGAACTGAACGCCGCCCTGGAGAAATGCCGAACACAGCTCGTGGAAGCGACCGGCGAACCGCTGGTCATCGACCTGGAATCCGCGCTGCCGGCGAAGACGCACAAGGAGCTGATCGCGGCCGCCTTCCGCGATATGAGTCCCGAGCGGCTGGACGCTCAGCTCGACCGGCTCGGAGCCGAGCTGGCCGACAAGCGGCCTTCCAGGCAGGAGCTGCGGCGACTGGCCGGAGAGCTGCTGATGCTGCTCAAGGAGCTGATGGAGGAAAATTCGCTGGAAATCGGCGAGCTGCGGCAGATCGCCGTTCCGGAAACGCTGGCGACCGGAGAGCAGCTCGCTTCCTTCCTGCGGGGCCGGTTCGCCGTAGCGCTCGACAGTCTCGTGCGGCAGCGGAAATTCAAAACGAAGCTGAACCTGGACGAAGTGCGCCGCCATATCGACAGCCGCTTTCAGGAGTCGATCTCGCTGGAAGAGCTGGCCAAACGCTTCTTCGTCAGCAAGGAATATTTGAGCAAGGCGTTCCGATTGGAATACGGGCGCAATCTGACCGATTATTTGCTCCATCTGCGCATGGAGAAAGTCCGGGAGCTGCTGGCGGACGAGCGTCTGCCGATCAGGACGGCGGCCGAAATGGCCGGCTACGAGGACCTCTCCTATTTCTATCGAGTGTTCAAGCGGCATTTCGGCGCTTCGCCGGGGGAGCTGCGCGACGGTTTAAAATCTTCCAATCGAAACGGCTAACGGCGTCCAATTTCTTGCCTCTCCTGCCGGGCTACAATGTAAGCGGAAACACAAAACGAAGCTACGGGAGGTCGCAAGACGATGAAAACAAGCTGGAAAACAATGCTGGCCGGGGCGCTGGCGGCGGTGCTGCTGACGGGCTGCGGCTCGAACGCCGCGGAATCGGGCGGCGCTTCGAGCGGCGCCGCCAGCGGCGAGACGGTCGCCGCCAAAGCGGTCACGCTGAAGATGTTTGTCGCCATACCGCGATTCAAGCAGCAGTTCGATCAATACGTCGAGCAGTTCAAAGCGAAAATGAAAGCAGAAAAAAACATCGACCTGACGGTGCAGATGGAAATGCCGACGGCCGATACGGCTCCGCAAATTTTGAAAACGCGGCTGGCGTCCAACGACGCGCCGGACATCTTCTCGCTGCATGCGATCAATGAAATTCCGTCGTTCTACAAAGCCGGCTATTTGGCCGATCTGTCCGGCCAGCCGTTCACGGACAAGCTGCTCGACAGCGTCAAGTCGTCCGTCTCCATCGACGGCAAAATCGTCGCCGTTCCGCTGGAAACGCTGTCATGGGGCTACCTGTACAACAAAGCCATCTTTGCCGAGCACGGCCTGACCCCGCCCGCCACGCTGTCGGAGATGAAGACGCTGACCGAGACGCTGCAGGCCAAGGGCGTGACGCCGTTCCTGCTGTCGTACAGCGAATCGTGGATTCCGCAGCTTGTGCTGCCGCTGGCGGCCGGCGCCCTGATCAATACCGAAAATCCGGACTTCATCGACCGGATGAACCGGGACGAAGGATCCTTCCAGGAATTGAAAGCGATGTTCGACATCTTCGATCTGATCAACGCCAACGGCACGGACAGGGCGCTTGAGGTCGGAGGCGACGACGGCGCGGCCGCGTTCGCCCAAGGCAAAGCGGCCATGTGGCTGCAAGGGCCGTGGTACGCCGATACGATTCTGAAGTCTGATCCCGACTTCAACTTCGGCGTGGCGGCGCTGCCGGTCAACAACAACCCGGACGCCACCATGATCAATCTGAGCACCTCCACCTCCCTGGCCGTATCGCCGGACAGCAAAAACAAGGAGATCGCCATCGAGTTTATCAACTACGTGCTGGACGACAACGATTCCAATGCGTTTTACGAATCGCTCAAGTTTAATCCGCTGGCCACGGTGCACACCTTCGACAGCTTCTCGTGGGTGAACGACGCGACCGAATACGTCAAGCAGGGCAAATCGTATCAGGACCCGGTCATTCCGCAAGCCGTCAAGGACGAGGTCGGCAAAGGGCTGCAATCGTATTACGCCGGCCAGATGACGCAGGACGACGTGCTGAACGCGCTGGATCGCGCGTGGAAAAATTACAACAAAGTGAATCAATAGCCGGACCGGCCGGGACGGGCAAGGCCGCGAGGCCGCCCCCGTCCCGGCTTGGCTTGGCCGCCGCTGCGAAAGCCAGCGAAAGGAGTGGAACACCGTGTCGATCAAAACCAACAAAAGCGTATGGCGGCTGCTGGCGTTCGTCGCCCCCGCTTTTGCGCTGTATGCGATTTCCCTGCTGATTCCGACGATCGGCGGCATGTATTACAGCTTCACCGACTGGAACGGCTTGAAGCGGACCTACGGCTTTATCGGCTTCGCCAACTTCGTCGATGCGCTGACGGACGACCCGGACTTCGTCCGTTCTCTGTGGTTCACGATGAAGTACGTGCTGTATATGGTCGTGCTGCAAAACGTCATCGCCCTGCTGCTGGCGGCGTTCATCGAGACGCGCCGCAAGAGCAAGGCGTTTTTTCGGACGCTGTTCTTCATGCCGAACATGATCAGCACGATTATCAGCGCGTTCATCTGGACGTTCGTGTTCACGCAGGTGCTGCCGCAGTTGGCCGAGCGCACGATGCTGACGTTTCTCGACCAGTCCTGGATCGGCGACCCGCGCGTCTCGTTCTACTCGATTCTGATCGTCTCCCTCTGGAACGGGGTCGGCTATATGATGATCATCTACTTGGCGGCAATGCAGGGCGTGCCGAAATCGCTGCAGGAGGCGGCGACGATCGACGGGGCGGGACCGTTCCAGACGTTCGTCCGCGTGACGCTGCCGATGATCGCCCATGCGCTGACGATCTGCTTTTTCCTCACGCTCAACGGCGCGTTCAAAGTGTTCGAGGCCGTATACGGCCTGACCGGCGGCGGACCGGGACGGAGCACTCAGGTCATTACGATGAATATCTACGAAGAAGCGTTTTCCAACAACTTTCTGTACGGGTACGCGAGCGCCAAGTCGATCATCTTGTTTGTGATCGTGCTGATCTTCACGTTCCTGCAAATCCGTGTCATGAAAAAAAGAGAGGTTGAAGCATGACGCTCAGACGCACCGCATCGGCCGCCATCGTCGTCTTCCTGGCGCTGGGAGCCGCCGTTGCCTGTTTCCCCATCTACATGGCCGTCGTCAATTCCTTCAAAACGCAGGGCGAAATGTTCGAATCTTTCGTCGCTCTGCCGAGCAAGCTGCACTTCGAAAATTACGCTCAAGCGTTCGAGCAGGTCAACCTGCTGCGAAGCACCATGAACTCCGTTCTCCTGTCGCTGCTCGGCATCGGCGGCATTCTGCTGTGCTCCTCCCTGGCGGGCTACAAGCTGTCGCGGACGAAGAGCAGGCTGAGCGGCTTTATTTTTTTCCTGTTTATCTCTTCGATGCTCGTGCCCTTCCATTCGATCATGATTCCGCTCACCCGGATGGCCAAGGCGCTGCAGGCGCAAGGCAGCCTGTTCGGGCTGTCGCTCATCTACATCGGTCTGGGCGTCAACATGGCCATTTTCCTATACCACGGCTTCGTCAAGTCGATTCCGCGCGAGCTCGAGGAGTCGGCGCATATGGACGGCTGCGGCGAGCTGCAAACCTTTTTCCGCATCATTTTCCCGCTGCTGATGCCGATTACGGTGACGATCGCGATTCTCGACTTTCTGTGGATCTGGAACGACTTTCTCCTGCCGCTGCTGATGCTGACGGACATGAACCAGTACACGCTCATTCTGTCCACCAATACGCTGTTCGGAGAGTATAACAAGGAATGGTCGCTCATTCTGGCCGCGCTTGTGCTGACGGCGCTTCCGGTGCTGATCATCTTCGCTTTTTTCCAGCGGTTCATTATGGCCGGCATCGCCGAAGGAGCCGTCAAAGGCTGACGAAAGGAGCGGAGCGTCAAGATCATCGAAGAACTCCGGTTGACAAACCCCGCGCGAGCCACTATAGTCGAGGCGTAAATTCGCATGATGAGGAGGCTTCCTTGTGCTCGGCAGCGGGGACCATCGATTGTTCTGGGAAAACACCTTCATCTCCATCCGCAGCGTCCGGCTGCATTACGTTCAGCCTCTTCAGCCGCTGCTTTACGACAAGCTGCCCGCCAGCGTCTTTCTCTTCCTCTGCCAGGGCAGGGCCGGCATCGAGCTGGGCGGCGACCGGCTCGCGGCGGAGCGCTTCTTCGCGCTGCATGCGGGAGCGGGCGACCGTCTGGCTCTCTACCCCGAGCGCCGGGAATGCAAGTGCTACGTCGTCGAATACGGGCTTGGTCCCGACGCTTCCGGCGACGAGCTTCCGGCCGCCTATCTGGATTCGTACGGCTTCATTCCCGAGCGGCCGCTGGCGATGACGGAGCTGATGGAAGAGCTGTTCCAATCCGACCAACAAGTGAACACTCTCATGCAGCAGTCGATCGCCAAAGGCTGCTTCTACCGCTTCGTCGGATTGATGCTGGATCAGCTGGAAGGCAGCTCGCTGCCCGAACCCGGCGGAGACGGCGTGTCGGAGGCGCTTCAATATATCCATCTTCACTATGAAGAAGAAATTACGCTTGAGCAGTTAGCCGGATTGGTCGAAGGCAGCCCGCGGCACCTGAGCCGCCAGTTCAAGGAGCGGATGGGCGTCAGTCCGATCGATTACGTCATCCATCTGCGCATGAAGAAAGCCAAGCGCCTGCTGTCCGCCACCGACGCCAGCCTCCAGGAAATCGCCGAAAGCGTCGGTTATACCGACAGCTACGCCTTCGCCAAAATGTTCAAGAAGCAGACCGGCATGCCGCCGATCGGCTACCGCGACCTGCATCGCAACCGGAATTCGGCGCTCGCAGCCTCGTTGGGTAGCGGCCGGACCCACGCGTCCTCCGCAAGAAGCGTGCAAACGTCGACGGGCAGCGTCCGGGTGCCGCTGCGCGCGGAGCGCGTCGTCGTTCTCTATCTGATCGGGGACGTGCTGGCTTGCGGAGTCGTGCCGGTCGGCATCTCCGATCTGTATTCGGGCGCCTGCTTCGAGGCGGAGGCCGCCGGCATCCCCCAGGTCGGCCCCTGGTATGCCCCCGATCTGGAGGCGATCGAAGCGCTTGAGCCCGACCTGATCGTCGTTCCCTCCGAGAAAACCTGGCAGCAGGTCAAACATATCGCGCCGACCGTCTGCATCGACGCATCCCATGATCCGGCCGAACAGCTGGCGATGGTGAACGCGAGCCTGGGCCGCAGCCTTGACGTGTGGTCCAGGACGGATCGCCTGCTGAAGCTGGCCGCGCGCTGCAAGGAGCAATTGCGGCAGGCCGGGCTGCAGGACCGCACGGTCACGATCGTAGAAGGCGGCCTGAAGGGGATGTCGGTCGTGTGCAGTAAGTGGATCGGGCGCGGCTCGCAAGCTCTCTATCATTTTCTCGGCATGAAGGCTCCGGCCTCCATTCAGAGCCGGATCGACTATTCCGGCAAGGGCAACAACCTCATCGTCCCTCTTGCGAATCTCCCCGCGGTCGCCGGAGACTTCCTGATCCGCTCCTCCTATCCGGGAATGGACGACCTGTCCGTCCACGAAGCATGGAGAAGTCTGCCCGCCGTAAGCGGCGGCCGCCTGATCGAGCTGGATTTCGGCCTGCTCTATTACCCCGATACGATGTCGATGGAGCAGCAGATCGTCCGCATGACCGAGCGGCTGCTGGACTGCGCGGAACGCGGCTTTGGCCGAATCGACCAGTAGGCGCGTCCGAATCCGACATTGTTCCCTCTCCTCGCCTTGTGCTACATTACGTGATGATAATGATTATCACTATCACAAAAAAAGGGGCCAGTCCGATCTCGGCACAGACCTACTTGCACAAGGACGAAAGGAGTCAGGAACGACTTATGAAACAACCGAAACGCTATGCCGCCCTCGCGCTGATGCTGTTTGCCCTTCTGCTGGCAAGCGCGTGCGGAACCAAAGACGGAGGGGGCAGCTCCCCTGCCGCCGCGCAGCAGAACGCTCAGCCGACGGCTTCGGCACAGCAAGCCGAACAACCGCCAAGCTCGGAGCAGCCGGCCGAGGAGCCCGCGAAGGAGGAACCGGCCACTCGCACTGTCTCTACGATTAAAGGAGACGTCGAGGTGCCGAACCGTCCCGAACGCATCGTCGCGCTGTATATGATCGGGGACGTGCTGTCCTTCGGCATCTCCCCCGTCGGGATATCGGACGTGTACGAAGGAGCGGCTTTCTGGGACCAGGTCGACGGGATAACGACGCTCGGAGAATGGTTCAAACCGAATCAGGAGGTCATCCTCTCGCTTAATCCCGACCTGATTCTGGTGCCCAGCGAAGATACCTACGAGGCGCTGCACAAAATCGCGCCTACCGTCCTCATCGATACGTTCGGGCAATCTCCCGAGGCGACGATCGCCGAGCTCGGCGAAGTGCTGGGCAAGCAGGAGCAGGCCGCGCAGATGCTCGCGGATTTCAAGGACAAGATGGAGAGCGGCCGTCAGAAGCTGGCCGACGCCGGTCTGCTGGACAAAACCGTCACCATCGTCGAGGGCGGCGACAAAAACGTGATGTACGCTGTGTCCAGTCTGGATTACGGAAGAGGTTCGCAGGCGATCTACCGTCACCTCGGCTTGAAAGCGCCTGAGCTCGTGCAGCAGCAGATCGACAAAAACTCGGCCAATCCCGACGAAGCCGGCTCGCTCTCGCTTTCCTTCGAGGTGCTCGGGGACTACGTCGGCGATTACGTGTTCCGTTCCTCCTACGAAGGAATGGTCGATCTGAGCGGCAACCCGCTGTGGACCGGCATTCCCGCCGTCAAGGAAGGACGGCTGGTCGAAATTCCGTTCGGCTTCTGCTATTACAGCGACTTCTACTCGCTGAACAAGCAGATCGACTATATCGTCGACGCCATGATCGCAGCGGTCCAATAATTCGCAAAGAGCTGTCTCGCAAGGTCGCAAACGACCGGAGAGACAGCTCTTCGTTGTATATTCAAACAGCCCTGCCGCTTGACGTTAAGCATATGGCAGGCCATCGCCCTAGGGCGTGTATGCAAACCTGGCTACTCCTTCACACTTCCAAGTACAATACCGCTCATGAAATACTTCTGCAAGAACGGGTAGACCAGCAGCACCGGAAGCGCTCCAAGGAAAATCTGAGCGGACCTGAGAGCCCGGTTATTCAGCTTGGAGAGAAGCTCCAGTTGTGTCGTATCGGTAATGCTGGAAAGATCGAAACGGATAATGATCGTCTGTAAATAGCTGGATAACGGATATTTGGCAGGATCATTCATATAAATAAGCCCGTAAAACCATTCGTTCCAATGTCCGACAATCGAAAATAACGTAACGGTCGCCAGAGCGGGCAGCGATAATGGAACCATGATGTTCCACAAGATCGACCAGTGTCCGGCACCATCGATAAACGCCGCTTCGGTCAGTTCCTTCGGCAGATTGCGAAAGAAATTCAGCAGCAGCACGACATTAAAGATCGGCACGGCGGTCGGGAGCAGTAACGCCCAGATCGTGTCAAGAAAACCGGCTTCCTTGACAACCAGATACGTGGGAATCAGACCTCCGCTGAATAACATCGTGAATACGAATACCCAGACATAGACGGTGCGCATCTTGAATGAAGATACTTCCCGGGACAGCGGATAAGCGATCATGACCGTCAATATAAAATTCAGAGCAACTCCCAGTGCAACACGTTCTAAAGTGATCAGCAAGGAAGTCTGGAACGGTTTTGTTCTTGCTATATGTTCATAAGCGAACGTCGTAAATTCGACAGGCCAGAACGATACCTTGCCTGTTTCAATAGCGTTAGTAGAACTCAGAGATATGGCCAATATATTAATCAGCGGTAATAGACAGGATATCGCAAGAACGGCAAGCAACGTATGATTGAATACGTCGAACGCCTTGCGCCCCCATGTCTTTTGTTGTACCATCCGCAAAACCTCCCTAGCCTGATGCGCAACCAAGCGACGACGAGCGTATCAGAAAATTCGATAATTCGCCAGCCTGTAAGCAAGAATATAAGACAAACAAATCAGGAAAAAGGATATCACCGATTTAAACAACCCAACGGCAGTCGCAACGCCGAATTGTCCGTTGACAAGACCAATACGATAGACATACGTATCGAGAATATCGCCAGTGGAATAAACAACCGGGCTGTATAAATTGAAGACCTGATCGAATCCGGCATTCAGCACTTGTCCAAGACTCAACGTTGTCAACAGAACAATAATCGGGAGCATTCCCGGAAGCGTGACATGCCATGTTTGTTTCCAACGGCCTGCGCCGTCAATAACCGCCGCTTCATACAGTGTGGGATTGATCGATGCGAGCGCTGCCAGATACACGATTGTGCTGAAACCGAATTCCTTCCAGACATCGGAGCCAACAAGCACATAAGGAAACCATCCCGGATCTCCTAGGAAAAAGACCTTCTCCAAGCCGACCGAGGCCATCAAGGAATTCAGGATACCGGTTGCTGGGGACAATATTTCAATCAGAATACCCGACAGGATCACCCAGGATAAAAAGTTAGGCAAATAAATCAACGTTTGAATCGTCCGTTTGAATAGTTGCTTGCGCAATTCATTGAGCAGCAAAGCCGTTACAATTGGAAAAATCAGTCCGGCAATGATTTTCATAACGGAAATAACAATCGTATTGCGAATGACATTCATCGTATCCGGAAGGCTGTACACGTACTTGAAGTTATCGAGCCCGTTCCACGAAGAGCCGAATAGACCGCTGGCGTAGTTGAATTTTTGGAAGGCGATCACAAGCCCGACCATTGGACCATACGAGAAAATCAATATTAGTACGAGTCCCGGTATTAACATAAGATGCAGCGGCAACTCGAGCCACATACGTTTAATGCGCATCTGGAAGCTCAACTCCTTTCTTGCAGAGAGAATGAGAAAGCAGGGAATGCGTCAAGCGCTTGTTCCCTGCTCTCGCAATCACCTATTGCAATTGACCTGTCTCGTTAATTTCAGCAAGAATGTCATTGCCGCCTTGTTCTTGCCATTGCTTCACAAAATCATCGAAGTAATCCAGCTCTTTAGAACCCATGATAATTTCAGTGAATGCTTTGATCTGCAAATCTCTGAGCGACGGCCCTCTGCTGACAAGCGTTGGTGTAGGCGGCCCGGTATAAGCCGTCATCACAATGCGCGAGCTTTTCTTATACCTGCCAAGAGTCGCGAACACGCCGTTTTCGTTCCACAATTTATTGCCTACCCATTGCGTTGTATCGCCGGATTGGAACTTCTCGATTTGGTCGAGATACATCAGCGCTTCCTCGTCCAGCTTGCTCTTGTCGCCGCTCTTCAAAGCCGCCAGAACATCGTAGTGGTAATTTTGATTGCGGTCTCCGAACGGAGCCGAGATTGGCACAAGCGTATGAATTTGATAGTTTTTATCGCCCTTTTTGACAGTGTGATATTTGCTCACGTCTTTTTTCACGCCTGCAAGACGTTCGGTCGTATAGTTCAAAATCTTGATGAGCGCTTCAGGATGTTCGAACTTCTTCGCGACGACCATAAAGCGGGACGGCATGCTTGAGCTTTGAACGACAGTTGGCGTGCCGTTAGCGGACGGCGCTTCATACACGCCCCAGTCCACGGAATTGTTTTCGTGATGCATATTGTTGATTGGCCATGTAGGCACCCAGAATGCGCCGTAGAGCATGCCGACTTTGGATGATGTCAGCTGTTCGCCGATTTTCCCGCCGTCCATAACGCTGAATTCTGGATGGATCGCGCCGGCTTCGAACAACTCATGCAATTTGCCGAGTGCCGTTTTCACATCAGGTTGCGCATCGGCCCATTGCGCTTTGCCGTCGCTGCCCTTCTGAATCATCAGGTTGGTGCCGGAGCCGTTGGCAGGGTTGAAGCCGTAAGCGCCAAACGCGTTCAGGAAACCTTCGACGCTGGCAAATCCCCCAAAAATATCCTTGGACAATGCAAAACCGTAAGTGTCGTTTAAGCCGTTTTTATCCGGATCTTCTTTTGCGAAAGCGATTGCAATATCCATCAGTTCATCAATGGTTGTCGGAGCGCTGCGTCCCACATTTTTCAGCCAATCTTCACGGATGTAGAGGACATGAGCATCGTCCCGGTTCCCGCCGTCGAGAGCCAGTCCGAGAAGCTTGCCGCCAATCGTGCCGGCTTTCAATTTGATGCCATCCGATTCGTTGTATGCGCCCTTGACGGTATCAGATGCGTATTTCTCGAACACTTCGCTCAGATCCGCCAGCTGACCCGCTTGAGCCAGTGTCTGGAATTGCTGCATATTGACTTCAAAGAAGTCCGGCAGATCACCCGACACCATCGTAACCGTAATCTTGTTCGGATACTGTTGGTTGTTTACGATCCACTTGTTCGTCAGTTCAATGCCAAGCTCGGATTGGAACTCCCTCGTCCACACATTGTTATCCAGCGTTTGATCCGGCAAATATTCGACGCCGGAAGTTTGCTGACGAACGGTTGTCAGCTTGATCGGCGGATCGTATTTGCCCTCTGCCCCCTCCGGAACAACATTTCCTTTCGAGGCTTCGGCAGTAGCGTGTTGGTTGACGTCTTCTGAGTTGACCGATTGTTTGTCCCCGGCATTATTGGTGCACGCGGTCAGCAGCGACGTGACAAGCACCATGCTTAATGCGATGTTAGTCCATTTACGCGTTGGCTCTTTCAAATGTTCTTCCTCCCCTTATTCTGTGACCTTGCAAATTCATTATGTCACTGCAACAAAGGCAGAAATATATTAAAGTTTGTTCTTCCATGTCGCTATCATATCCTCTTGAGCGAATCGCGATATTCCTGAGGCGTCAGTCCTGTATGCTTCTTAAAAAACTGTCCGAAGTACGAAGGCGATTCGCAGCCGACGCGCTGGCCGACATCATGAATCTTCAACGCGGGATCTCCAAGCAGCTGCTTGGCGCGATCAAGCCGCGCCTCCATAATGAAGTCGCTAATGCTTTGTCCGGTTATTCGCTTGTATAATCTGGAGAGATAGAACGGCGTCAGATAGACAAGCTCTGCCAGCCTGTTTAATGAGAGGTCCCCATTCAAATGATCTTTGACGTAGCTGTGCAAAGTGGCAACGATTTCATTCGTCTCAGTCTCGATTTCCTTCTGGGCGCTGTCAAAGATATGATGAGCAATGCGCTCGAAGAATGAGGAAACATCCTTCCATGAACCATGCGCTTGAATCGAAAGCAGGTGACCGATCGGATAACGTTCAGACAGACTGTACAATAAATCGAGCCGATTGAGATGCGCGATAAAGATAGAGGAGAGTTCATAGAAGATTTCCAACGACAAGCCGGGATTATAGGTTTGCGATTGTTCGAATAAGGCCATGATCTCATGATATTTGCGGAAGAATTCGTCTTTATCCTGCTTGGCCAGCGCGGTATCCAGCAGCCTGACTCCGCGCAATTGCAGGCGAAGATCCTTATCGCTCGGTGCGAACATGCGCTCATCCGTAAGAAGCATCTCGCTGCCTAATCCAAGTCCTCTCTCGAAGAGCAGAGAGAGTCTGTTGAATCCAAGCGGCAGAGCGTCCCACGTACACTCCTTGCTCATAGCCGCGAAGGAGCACACAATCTTCAGATAAGTTCTGGAAGCATTCTGAACGGCTTCCAGGCTGCTCATCATATAGGACTTGAAATTGTCAGCTAATTCTTGATCGTTCGTCGAGAGAGGTTGAATCAGCCAGATCATACGACGATCGCTTTCGGAGAGGTGTTCCATACGGCAGCGCGAAGAGAAGAACTCCTCCACAATATTGGCTATGCAGTAGATGAACAAAGCTTTGTCGGCTTCTTCCTGTTCGTGACGCCAATGATCGATGCGACCGAGAACGGCATACACTGGACGGCTGGGATCAAGTGTAATCTGGTATTGCTGGAACGAGCTTGCGAGGGTATTCCGGGTCGAATGGTCTCCGTTCAAGCAACTCAGCAGCAGCTCACGCTTCAATATCGGATGAGCCTTCTGCATTTGATAACGTGCTTCCTTAAGCAGTCTGTCCGTGTTCAACGCTTCCTGGATTGCCGCAATCGCCTTCTCGACAGCGGCAATAATCGGATCGTCCCCTTCGGTTTTCACAATAAAATCAAGCGAGCCGCTGCGGCTGGTTGTCTGGATATAATCAAAGTCGTTATACCCGGTCAAAAATATGAATTTGGCGGCGCTGCCGATTCGAATCGCTTCCTGCTGCAGGAGCAATCCATTCATCTCCGGCATTTCGATGTCGCTCAACACAATATCGATCCGCAGACTCTGAAGCGCGTCGAGCGCTTGCCTGCCATTGTATGCGATAAGGATTTCCAGTTCCAGATGCTCCAGTTCCTCGAACAACTCCTGCAGGCCCTCAACAATAATGGGCTCGTCATCTACGATCAGCATCCTGAACATGCACTCTGCCTCCTCTGGACACTTTCATCGTCACTTGCAATCCGCCAAGCGAGCTGTTGCTTACTTCTATTCCCGCTTCCGGACCAAACCGGATTTGAAGTCTTCGATGAACATTCAGAAGTCCTGTATACTCCGTTAGCCCATTGGCCTGCTTCAGGCTGTGAACAAGCCTGTACAACATTTCATTGGATATGCGATCGCCGTTGTCTTCGACCACAACATGCAGCATGGAATGGTATTCCTTCAGGCTGATTCGAATACATCCTTGTCGACTCAGCGATTCCAGACCATGCTTGTAGGCATTCTCGAATATCGGCTGCAAGCTGAGACGGGGCACCAACACCGACTTCCAATCTTCAGGCAGCGGTTCAAATTCGACGACAATTCTCCCCTGGAAGCGAATATTCTGTATTTGGGCGTAGGTCTGGGAATGTTGAAATTCTTGTTCAAGCGTAATATCGTCTGCTGCATTGCGCGTGATATATTGAAAGTATTCTCCTAAATATTGAACGAATCGCTCAATACTGTAATGATCCTTTTTCTTGGCCAAACGATAGAGAATAAAATAGGTATTGAATAGGAAATGAGGGTTAATCTGCGATTGCAGCTGCTTAAGCTCCGAGCTCTGCACTCTCAGCTTCTGCTCATAGACCTGATGGATCAATTCATTCAATTTATCAATCATGGTATTGAATCGTTGGTACAGATAAAGAAATTCATCATTGCTTCGCGGCAGGTCTACGTGAGCCAGCAGCCCGTTCTCCACCTTGCGGAACGCCTTGACAAGATTCCGCAGCGGACTGTGAATTTGCCTGTACACCCAATAAGAGAAGGCGACGATAACGATCAGCGAGCAAAAGGACAAAATCCATAATAAGTTATTGAGGGTGTCGACCGGACCGAGCATCTCGTCAATCGGTATAAAGGCGGTTAAATACAGATCGAGCAGCGGCGAGTAGGCATAGCTGATCATCATATTCTGATTATTAAATTCAAGGATCTCGGCGCCTTTGCGCATCCCGGCTTCATGCTTGCTCTTGAGGAAGCTCTTGGTTACATCGAGCAGCGATTGATTCTCATAATCGGAGATCACTTTCTCCCTTTGCGGACTGATCAGCGCAGCCCCCGCCGTACTGTGCTCGCGAGACTGGAACATGCGCAACATCTTAATGATAGCGCTTTCATCAAGCTTGATGGAAAGTATGAATCCGGATTGATAATCAGAAGGGGCCGGACCGGGGTAGGCGATTGCCAGAAACATCATGTCATCCGAGTGGTATAATCCGCTTCGGCTTATCTGCAGCGCGTCTTCAACCGTCTTAAAGTCATCGTTCAAGGTAGAGTTAATAGAAACTTCGCTGGACAGGCTCCTCTGCAGAGTCAGAATATGCGCACTAACGGTATCCGCATATACGCTGGAACCTTTTAATTGAACGAGCTTACTCTGAACACGGCGAATGACCTCCGTGAATTCGAATTGCGTCATCGTTCCATTCAGATAGGTTAAATGATGAAGATCCTTGTCGATGACATATTCCTGAAGCAAGTTGATCATGTGCTCGCCCTCCGACTCCAGCATATCCAGGTAAAAAGAGGTTTTGGAATGCTGGGACGCCGTCAGTTCTTCCTTCAATCGGGATTGGCCGATCATATTAATCGTAAGCCCAATGATATAGAGCGGCGCTACAAGCACCATGAAGGCGAGCAACAATTTAAGCAAAATGATGGACTTCCAGCTTTTATTTGTTCGCACGAGTCTACTCCTCCTACGGAACTTAAAAGCAGTAGCATCCTATATCTTATGACAAAGCAAGTCCAAAAGCCATATCAAATTAATAACTTGTATGTCAATCTCATATCCTGATTCGCAATGACTGCATACCTATCCCCCAGGGCAAGCATGGCTTGAATTATCCGCTCTCTATAGCGTTTGGCGCAAAGTGGAGACAAGCATAGAAGTCGTGCTGTCCTTATGCTCCACCGGCAGGTTAGTCTTTCAGCAGCACATCGTTATCCCCTTCGTTCAGCCCCCGCTCGGCGATCCGTCCGTCCGCAAGCCGCAGCGACAACCGCGCCTCCATCCCGGCGGGAATCGTCGCTCTCACGCGCAATCCGCCGTCCTCTCGCTCCCAGCGCGCATAGACCGGGCCGAGCGGCGTCCAGACCTTCCCTTCGGCGAACGTCAGGCTGTCCGGCAAGTAGGGGCGGATAACCGTCCGGGCGAAGCCCGGCGCCTCCGACTGGATGCCGACGACGTATTCCTGCAGCAGTCTCGCCGGATAGCCATTCCAGGCGTGGGAGTGGCTTTCGAGATCTTCCCAGCCTTCCCACATCGTATTCCACCCTTGGGCGATCATATATCCCCAGCCCGGGTATTCCCTGCGGTCGAGCAGCGCGAACGCATCGGTCTCCCGGCCGTTGTCGAACAGCATGCGCAGCAGCGGCAGCGTCAGCACCGTCCGGCATTCCCACCGCTGCTCCGCCACGGAGGCGATTGCCTGCTCCCGGTCTTCCTCCGGCACGAGTCCCGCGGCCAATGCGAGTGCGGTCACGCCCTGATGGCAGGCGTCCGTCTCCGAGCTGTCGCGGAAACGCTTCTTCTTCGCATCGTATAACTGCGCGACGATCCGCTCGCGCAGACAGTCGGCCTGGGCCGCATACGCCTCGCTCTCCTCCCCGCGTCCGATCAAGCCGGCCGACCGTCTGACCGTCCTGAGCGCAACGACCAGCTTGATCTGCTGCACCGTCAGGAATTGCCCCTTATGCTCGACCGAAGGATACGGCCAATCGCTGATGTGCCAGCCCTTATCCAGCGGCACGAGCCCGGTTTCGGCATCCCGGATGCCGACGAAGTAATCGACCATGCGGCGGGCCGTCCCGTAAAATCTCTCCAGTACGCCGACGTCTCCCGACGCTTCGTACACTTTCCACATGAGCGTGGCATAGTGCAGATCCCACTCCGGAATTTGCAGGTGAAAGTCCGGATGCCTGTAATTGATCGGCGCCACGAACGGGAACGTACCGTCGGGAAGCTGCGCGTCGGCGAAATCGGCCAGCGTCTTCTCCAACACGTCGACGCCCTCGAAATTGTACAGCAGCGCCTCTGCCTGCAGGTCGGTATCCGCGGTATACTGCGCCTGCTCCCGGTGCGGGCAGTCGACAGTCTGGCCAAGCGTATTGTTCTTCTGCGTGCGGATGCAGGCGGAGTACAGCTCGTTCAGATGCGCGGCCGAACATGAGAATTCGCCGACCTGAGCCATCTCCGTATACGCCCAGCAGACGGCGATCTCCCCTTCGGCGATCTCGCGCGGATAGCCGGTCACTTCCATGTAACGGAACGCCTTGTACGAGAAATCCGGCTGCCACGTCTCCAGTTCGTCCCCGCGCATCGTATATTCGTCATAGTAGTTGTCGGAATGCTCGTTCGCGACGTTATGCTTAACCCGTCCGTTCTCGTCCAGCTTCTCCGAATAGCGCAGCCGGACGGTCGCGCCCGCGATTCCCTTCAGCGCAAGCTTCGGCCAGCCCGACACGACGGCGCCCGCGTCGAACACCTGCGCGAAATCGGCGTCTCCTCCCGCCGGCCGCGGCAGCTTGACGCACGCGATCTCTTCCGCGATCGCTCCCTCTGGTATGCGCTGCGCCTCCATCGGCCAATCCTCGCGCCCGATCCGCGCCGGCTTCGCTCTCACCGCCGCGCCTTCCTTCCGCCAGCCCGGATAGCGCCACCTCGGGTCCAGCTTCCGCGCGTCGTAAGCCTCGATCGCCGACACCCTGCGGTTTTGCTGATAGGGCGTGCCCGCCTCGTGGGGCATGCTCGCCAGCGTCTGCCAGGACGAATTCGTCCTCACGATCTGCTCCGTGCCGTCCGCGTAGACGAGATGGAGCTGAAGCCGGAAGCCCGGCAGTCCGTCGTAATAATTTTGGCCTCCGCCGCCCAGGTAGTGGACGTCCGCCGTCAAGCAATTCGGACCTGCCTCCAGCAGCTCCGAGACGTCGTAGGCCATATAAGCTTTGCGCTTCTCCGGATTCGTCGGAGCCGGGGACACGTACCCGCCGAGCCTCGCCCCGTTCACGTACACCTTGGCTGTATTGTGCGCCGAATAGAACAGGAGCGCCTGCTTCAACGGGCCGCGCACGCGGAACTCCTTGCGAAAATAAGCGAAATCGTTGACGCGGACGCGCCGCGACCGCCAGATCCAATCCGCTTCCCATGCCGTCTTATGCTCCTGCCGATGCTTGCGCCTCATCTTCTCGTGTCCCGTCATCCCAATCGTCCTCCCCGCTGGCTTTTTTTCCAGCATATCATGCTTTTTTCCGTTGCCTGTAGGGGGGTTAATATGATATCAATAGGGCTAATACATCCTATTCGCAAGGGAGCAGGGGACATGGCCTCTTCGCCGTTCACGCTGGAAGGCAAGCTGTATTGGACGCCGGACTTTCCGATCGCCGTCACGAGGGAGCGGGAACGATTTTCTCTGCCGATCCATATTCACGATTTCGTGGAAGTTCAGTACGTTGCGGAGGGAAAAGGATTTCATTACATCGGGGACGAGCGGCTTTACGTGGAAAAAGAGGACTTCTTCATCATTCCGATCGGCACGCGCCACGTCTACCGCCCCGCTTCGGAAGCGCCGAAGGACGAGCTGATCGTGTACAACTGCCTGTTCGATCCGTCCGTTCCGCGGAAGCTGGCGCTGGCCTACCCGCTGCCGGGTCCGGCGCTGGAGCTGCTGTCGGGAGACGACCGGCCTTACCGTCGGTTCAAGGATTCTTATAACGAGGGAAAAGCGTGCATGGAAGCTCTGTACCGGGAATATCAATCGCAATTGCCCGGCTACGAGGCCGTTCTCTACGCGCGCCTGACCGAGCTTCTCGTGTGCCTGCACCGTCTGGAGCCGGCCGGGCGCCCCTCCGCTCCGGCAAGCTCGCGCTTGGCCGCCGCGCTCGAATATCTCGAACGCAACTGCGAGCGTCCGCTTACGCTGCCGGAGGCCGCCGCCCTGCTCCCGGTAAGTCCAAGCTACATGCAGCGCATGCTGAAGCGGGCGACGGGGCAATCGTTCACCGAGTATATGCAGAACCTGCGAATCCGCAAAAGCTGCGAGCTGCTGCGCCGGACGGCGCTGCCCGTCAAAGAGATAGCCGCCCGGTCGGGGTATCGCGATCTGAAGTTCTTCCACGAGCTGTTTCGCAAAAAGACAGGAAGAACGCCCCTCGAGTATCGGAACCAAGAGGACGGCGGCTGACGCGGTTGTCCGGTCAGACGGTTCTCGGCAGCTTCCCCGGTTCGGACGAGCAGCGGGCTCCGGGACGAGGCGAACGGTTCAGCAGCGCCGTGCGGCGTTGGCCGTCGTTCGGCCGCTCCGCCTCAAAGCTCGCACAGCTTCGCGTCCTCCAGCGTTCCCGTCCCGGCATCCAGCCTCAGCGTGCGGATCTCGAAGCCGTTCAGCCGGACTTCATGGCGGAGGCCGAGCGACGGAATCGAGACATATGTCGTCTGCGGAGAACCGGTCGGCTCGAACAGGCGCAGGATGTAACCTTCTCCCCGCTCCTCTTTCTTAAATGCGCTGAGCTGCACCGTCCCTTCCTCCAGCCGGACGAAGGAGCCCGGCTTCTGCCCGTCACCGGAAGGGAAGAAAGACAGCGCGTACGGCCTTTCGTTGCGGACGTCCGCCTCGCGGTCGACTGCGGCGCGTCTCTCCGCGAGCGGCCCCGCGCTCAGCCAGAAAACGTATTGGCGCTCGCCCTGATCGATGCGCGGAGAGAAGCGGTCTTGCGGCAGCAGCGGGCGATCGCCGATCGGATGGGCGCAGTATCCCGGGCTTCTGAGCAGCGACAGGCGAATTTCGCCTTCGCGGCAATCCGAGCCGTAGATGCCGTCGTTGATGCACGTCACTGCCAGCCCGTCCTTCTCCGATTGCACCGCCACCCATTTCTGCCCGACCGCTTCGTCGCCGTTGCTTGGCAGCTCCTGCACCCCGAACGCGGTCTGCCCGACGTACGAGCCGTCCCGCAGCGCCGTCGGGATCGACAGCTTCAGCATCTTGTCCTTTTCGTTCCAGAACGCGCGCACGCGCACTTCGATCTCCGTCCCCCGCTTGGGCAGCCTGTAGGTCAGAACGATCGCGGACGCTCCGTAGGAGAGCACGGCTTCGATGACCGTACGGACTTCCCCGTCCTCGACGACCCTCACGGAAGGAAGCAGCCGCCCCTTCACGCCCGAAAAGTCGGTTCCCGCTCCCGGCGGCAGGAGCGAGAAGGCGCCGATGTCCGGGGAGAACGCGTTCGTATCCATCCGCCAGGGATCCTCATTATCCTGCACGACGACCGGCCGGAAAGCTCCGGGCAGCAGGAACGACTCGCCGCCGACGGCATATTCGTCGATCAGGCCCGTCGCCGCGTTGACGACGACGGACAGCTCTCCGTTCGAGAAGCGGTAGACTCCGTCCGTCGCTTGAAGCTCCGGCTCCGGCTTGCGCTCCAGCATCTCGATCCGGCAATCGAAGCGGTTCATCGAGAAGGGCGCGAGCTCGGCTTCGAATACAACCCGCTTGCGCCAGTCGAGCGCCAGGTTGCTGAGCTCCTTCTCCGGCTGGCTCGGGATGCGCGCGCCTCCCTGGTAAGCGACCGGCATCGAGAACTCGTCCTTCCAGTTCTGGTCCTCCAGCATGAACTCGCATTCGAAGACGCCCCGAACCGGGAAAGGATGCGGATTGTAGACGAGCACCGGATATTCCTTCGATTCGGCCTTGGGCTGTCCGGCGGACAGCGCGAAAAACGCCCTCGCCTTCAACCGCGCAACGATCTCCAGTCCATGGTCGAGCAGACGCAGGGCGGCCTCCTCGGCGGGCTGTACGGAAGTGCCCGGCAGGATGTCGTGGAACTGCGCCATCATCAGATCTTGCGCCGCTTCGCGCAGATCGTCCGCCGGATAAGCCAGCCCGGTCTGCTGCGCGGCGGCGGACAGCATTTTCTCCGTCATATACAGCTCGTTCTCCAACTGCCTGTGCTTCTGCTTGATACGGATCATCGACGTATAGCAGCCGACGAACCGGGGATTCAGGTCCCCTGCATAGGCCGGAAATTCCTTCGTACCCCGGACTCCCCGGAAGTACGCTTCAGGAGTGGAATGCACGATCTCGCAGCCCGATCCGGAGGCTTCGTCCATCATCTCGCGGATTTTCCTCAGATCGGCGCGGGAAGGGCCGCCTCCGTGATTGCCGACGCCCCACAGCACCATCGTCATCGAACCGTCCGGAATTTCCTCGCGAAGCTTGTCTATCTTGAGATGCACCTCCCCAAGCTGCGTGTTGTAGCCGCCCGAGATGCGGTGCGCGACAATCGAGCTGTCGTTAAAGCCCTTCCAGAGGAACTCCTGGGCGGGAGCCTTGTCGAAGCCGTCCGGGCGCATGAAAATGTACGAATCGTAACCCGCCTGCTGCATAATCTGCACCAGCCCCCGCGTATGGCCGAACGAATCGAAGTTGATCGCCGTCGTCGGCTCGACGCCGAACTTGTCGCGGAAGTACGTTTTGCCGAGCAGCATCTGGCGCACGAACGATTCCCCCGAGGGCATGTTGCAATCCGGCTGCAAGTACCAGCCGCCCATGATGTGCCATTTTCCTTCCCGGACCAGCCTCTGGATTCTCGCGAACAGCGCCGGCTCGTACTCTTCCACCCACTGATAGAGAATCACTTCGTTATGATTGAACACATACCCGTCGAACTCCTCGCAGAAATCCGCCGCCGCGCGGAAGGTCGATACGGCCGCCGACGCGCCTTCCTCCCACTCCCACTGCCATACCGGGTCCAAATGCGCGTTGCTGATCAGGTGAAGTTTTTTCAAAATGATCCCTCCGGTTCTTGTCGTCGTTCCTCCCCATTGTCCCGCGGCGCCGCCGTTCGGTAAATTGACTATTCGCATCAATAGTTGTTCTATTATGATAAGATAGCGGAAGAGCAGTTGAAGACGGGAGGGGCGGACATGGACATTCAGCGCTGGAAGCAGGAGCTTCCTGCAATCTTCACGAAGCTATGTCGGGAAATCCGGGTTAATGATACGGTTATCGACTGGATCGATATCATTTTCGAACAAATCGGCAATGCCAGCAAATGCCCTCCCCACTCCCATACCTGGTTCGAATTCAACTATGTGCTGAGCGGCCGGATGCAGACCCGGTTCCGCGATCGGCTCGTCACGATCAACGAAGGCGACTTTTTTCTTATTCCGCCGGGACTTGTCCATTCTCACACCTATACGAAGGGCAATCCGCACGAGGGCATTTGCCTTCGCTGGCGAATCCGACGCGCGGAGGGTTCCGAAAACGGCGGAGCCGGGGAGTCCTGGTACGACGAATTGGATCGTTTAAGCCATTGGAAGCCCGGCGGGTACACGGACCGTTACGGGGTCGGGGAAATTTTGCGGCATTTTATCGAAGAAGCGTTGACCGGCAGATCTCCTTTATCCCTTCAGCTCATTTTGCTGAGGCTGCTGGAGACGATCGCCTCGATCGCTCAATCGGAACGGCACGGACAGGAGGAACCGGAAGGACCGAAGGATCAGCTGATCAAAAAAATCGAGGTGTACTTGGAGGATTTTCGGGGCAAGCGATTTAACGTCGCCGATCTGGCCGCTTCGCTGCATATGAGCTACGGTCATCTCTGCAGGGTATACAAGCAAAGAACCGGCATCACCCTGATCGAGAGGATGAACCGGCTCCGTCTGGAGAAGGCGGCGGCGCTGCTGAGCGAGTCCTCGCCGCCGCTGGTCAAGGAAGTCGCGGAAATCGCCGGCTTCCCCGATCTGTATTACTTCAGCAAAGCGTTCAAAAAAAGGTACGGCGTCAGCCCCGCCGCCTACCGCAAGCAGCACGGACTTCCCGATTCGCGGAACCGGCCGCCGGCCAGGGCAGACTCTGCGGACGGCTAGCCGGACCTTGTCAGGCAGATTTCCCTGCCGACTGAGGCCATACCTTCGTCAACATCAGCGCCCGGAGAACACCAGCTTGCCGAATCTCTCTGAGATATGGTAGTTGATCGCTCCCGTAGGCGACCAGGCCTGAAAATGGCGAGTGCCGTCCGGCTCGTCGTCGATGCGGAAAAAGTTGATTCTCCACTGCGTCCCGGCTTCGGGGGCTTGCGAGAAATTGGCGAAAGGCAGCTTAAACGTGTACGTGCGCCGATCCCCGTCAGCCTCGATCGTCCGCTCGAAGCCTTGCACTTCCCATTCCGAGCCGATCTTAAAGCGATCGGGTTCGTTCTCGTTGTCATGATCGATCATCAGATCGCAGAGCACGCCGTTCGGGCTGACGACCAGTTCCATATACCGCCTGCACTTGCCTTCTTCATCGATGAACATCTCCACGACGTCCTGCTCCCACAGCGGATCTTTGCGGTTCGTATACTGCGAGACGACATACGTGTCCACGCATTCGAATCTCATGTACAGAGAACGGTCGTCCCAGCAGGCTTTAACCTTCGTCTCCTCGCGAACGTTGCCGCCGGTGACGACATCCACCAGACCGACCGAGGGGATGCCGTCCCATACTCCGTCCGCGTAATTCACATATTGGCATTGATAAGTCGGAATTTCTGCAAGCTTCGACATAGTGGCCTCCATTGTTTTCCCTATTCTATCGTGCCGCTCCGATCCCCTCGCCGCTTTGCCTCAACGCAGATCCGCGAACACGCGCTTCATATCGACATCGATGCAAGAAAACAAAGGGGAAGTTACCCTGTTCGGAGCAACGTACGTTTCTACTAAATTCAGCTTGCCGTCCCCTTTTAGAATAAACTGATCCAGAGTCAGGTGAACCGGGTCGACGATCCAGTATTCCTTCAGTCCGAAGCGTTCGAATTGGCGTTTTTTCCTTACCTTATCGTTATGGCTTGTCGAGGGCGACAGGATTTCAACGGCCAGATCCGGAACGCCTTCGATCCGTTTCTCCTTGATAATAGCAGCATTCTCGTGCAAGATGTACACCAGATCGGGCTGAAACTGGTTGTCTTCGTCCAAATAGACGTCAACGGGGGAATAGAGAATGGTCCCGTTCGGGTGACAGGTCTGATAGAGCATGATGTACAGCGCTCCGGAAATTTGCTGATGGTAAATCGTCGGCGCCGCCTGCATATCGTAGCGAACGCCCTCAATGATTTCGTAGCGCTCCTCCTCTTCCACTCCGAGAAAGTCCAAGTCGTCTCCGCCATACGCGTAATCCTCGGTCTGCTCTTTCACAAGAGGTTCCCGTTTCTTGGACTCCTCCTCCTTGCGCTTGTCCGACATTCTATCGCCGCCTCCTCCGCTTTTATTCTCATTTTACTATTAACGGAATTTTCCAGCAACAGAACCGCAATATAAGAATATCCCGCGAAAAAACGCACGCCCTGCTTCGGGCCCCTGTCATACGGGCCGCCAGAAACCGGGGACGTGCGTCTATTATTCGTGCAGAAACGGATAATGCTACTGGTTTTCCTTGCGTTGGAGAATATCCTTAATGAAAGCGATGCCGTACAGTTGCCCTTTGGCGACGGGGCCCATCATGGAAGCATCCGTCTCGTAGACGCGCCCTTCTCTGACGGCTTTCAAGTTGTTCCAGGCCGGATTGTCCTTCAGCGCAAACCTGCGGCCTTCCTGTCCCACATACATCTTTGCAACAAACAGGACATCCGGATCGCACTGCAGCAGTTCCTCCCATTGAATGACCGTTTTGCCCTCCAGACTGAGGAATGGCACGAACCCGAGCTCTTCGTAATACGTCCTCGTGGTCCAGCCGGTATACACGTAGATCGACGTGTTCGACGCCATCAGGAACAACGCGGTCGAACCCTTGAGCGCCGATTGCGCCATGCATCGTTTCACTTCCGCTTTGGCCGATTCGTAACGGACGATGAAAGCATCCTTGGCCGCCGTCTCTCCCGCCGCCTCAGCTACCGGGTTAAAATAAGTTTCGAACAAGCTAGCTTCGTCCTTATTGCCGAATACGACCGTGGGCGCTATTGCGTTCAACTTGTCATAGTCCGATCTGTCCCAGTCGAATGAAATAATCAGATCAGGCGCAGCCGCGGCCAGCAGCTCCTCGTTCGGCATTGAACCCAAATCTACAATGGAATGACGGCTCAATTCGCTTTGATAGATAGGGAAAGCCTCCAATGCCGACAGCGATGTGCTTGCATACGGAGCGACGCCTAGCGCCAACAGATGCTCCGCGGCTACGAAGTTGGTCGTTGCAATTCGCTTAGGCTTGCGGGTAAGGAGCGTTTCCCCCTTTCTATGCCGTATCGTCTTGGGAAATCCAAATCCGTTCTCCATGTGCATATTTTCGCTTCTCCTTGCTGAACTCAAGGTTCCAAGTCTCTCATAAACTCCAATGCATACTGCTGGCCGCGCGCCATCGGCCCGAGAATGGAAGTATCGGTTTCGTACACATGATTGTTCCGCACGGCAGTTAATGTTTTCCAGACTGCGCTGTTTTGCAGCTTTTCAACAGCTCCTGTCGGATTCGTGTAATCCTCGGCGACAAAAATGACATCAGGATCGTATTTGCGCAGCGTCTCCAAATCAATAGCCTGCGCCTCGCTCAATTCGGGGATTTGCTTGAATCCGAGTTCGTCGTAGAACACCTTCGTATTGATGCCCGTAAACAAGTAATTCGTCTTCTCCGACGCCATCATGAAAATCGCCGTTTTCCCCTGAAACTCGTTGGTTTTCAGCGCAGCGATCGCTTCTTCTTTCGTCTCTCTGTACTTCACGAGAAAGGCGTCCAATGCTGCCTGTTCATTGATGGCTTCGGCCAACTTGACGAATGTTTCCTCGAATATGTTCGTCGACTTCGTCGTGTCCAGCACAAGGGTAGGCGCAATGGCGCTCAGCTTATCATAATCGGCCTGATCCCAGTCGAAGGAGATGATCAAGTCAGGGGCGGCGTTCACAACGGCTTCATAGTCGAGCGGGGTTCCGAGATCCGCAATCCGATTATTGTTCAACTCTTCATCGTAAAGCTTGAAGATGCCAAGCTGGTTGAGAGAGGCAGTTCCATAAGGGATAATCCCCAAGGCGATCAGATGCTCGGCGGCCACGAAGTTCGTAGTGACGATTCTCGCCGGCTTGGCTTCGATCGTGGTCTCTCCCTTCAAGTGCGCGACCGTTTTGGGAAACAAGCCGGCCTGCTGATCGGAATCCGTCGTCGGGGCGCTTGCGGACGGCGTTCCCGACGCCGCAGCGCTTTCGCTTTGTTCTGCGGAAGCGCTGCTGCCAGACGCTGTATTCGGCGCGCTCCCCTTCTCCCCGCAGGCGGACAAGAGCAACAGGAAGGCCAATAAGGCAGTCAAGATGATAAACGGTCTGTTAGACATGTTCGGTTCCTCATTTCAGAAAGTTGTTACTTCCGCAGAAGCAAAAAAATAAAGTAAGGCGCGCCAATTATAGCGACGACCAGTCCCACAGGGATCTCGGAGGGAGCAAGCAGATGTTTGCCCGCGATATCGGACAGTTGAAGAAGCAGCGCTCCGATCAGAGCTGAAACCGGGAGCAGCAGCTGATGTCTGGAGCCGACCAGCTTCCTTGAAATATGAGGGGCAAGCAAGCCGACGAACGCAATGCCGCCTCCGGCTGCCACAGCCGCTCCCGTCAAGCCCGCGGCGATCAGGAGCAGTTGTCTGCGCTCCCTTTCGACGGGCAATCCCGCCGATAAAGCCAACTCGTCTCCAAGAGTCAGCAAATTCAGAATGCGAGCCTTAAAGTAGACTACGGGCAGCAGCAGAACGATCCAGGGAAGCAAGGTGAGCACGGTGCTCCAATTGGCTGACCAAATACTGCCCGAAAGCCAGATCGCGGCTCTCGTGAAATCGCCCTTGTCCATCAGAAGCTGAACGACGACAATGGCGGCGCCAAGCACGGCGTTCACGGCAACCCCGACGAGGAGCAGTCTTGACGGGGCTATCCCCCGCTTCCAAGCCAGCGCATAAATCAGAAGCGACGCAATCGCCCCGCCTGCGAATGCCGCCGCGGTCGAAGCAGCGACGGAGTCGGTTCCCCATTGACGAATCGTATCCAGAGCCTGCGTATCCTCGCTCGTCAAGGAAATGAGCATCACGATTCCGAAGCCCGCCCCGGAGGTGATCCCCAGAATGCCGGCGTCGGCAATATCGTTGCGGGTAACCGCCTGCATAATCGTGCCGGCAACGCTCAGGCAAGCTCCGATCATTAAAGCAAGGATCATGCGGGGAAGCCTGAGCTCGTATATCACCATATGAGCTCTGGGATTGCCGTTCCCGACAAGCGCCTGACCTATTTCTTGCATGGACAGCCGAACCGCTCCCAGATTCAGACTGAGTACGAAAAGAAAAAAAATAACCAATATTGCGCCGCCAGGCACAATCCACGACTTCTTCCGCATGGAAGGATTAGCGCGCATGATCTTCAGCTCCGTTGTCGTCGCGCGATATAGAGAAGAACAGGCGCGCCGACGACCGATGTAAGTATGCTGACCGGCGTTTCGTATGGCGGATAGATCATACGCGTGCAGATATCGCATACGACCAGCAGCAACGCTCCAAATACGGCTGCGCAAGGAATAATGAAGCGATAGTCGAATCCGACAAGCTTGCGGCAAGCATGCGGAACGAGGAGTCCGGCGAAGGAGATAGCGCCGGCGATCGACACGGCTGCTCCGGTAAGCAGCAGCACGGCTGCAGTTCCGCCGATTCTCGCCAGCGTCAACCGGCTTCCGAGACCTTGCGCCACGCTCTCGTCCAAGCTGATCAAGGTAACGGATCTGGCTAACATGATGGAAAGAGCGACACCGATCAGGCAGGCCGGCCACAGGACGTCAAGTTGATTCCAGCTTACGCCCGCCACTCCTCCGGCAAACCAGAATGCCAAGATGCGCGCAACGTCGTAATGAATCGCGATGGCCGTAGCAAGCGAACTCAACAAGGTTCCCATCGCCATCCCGGCCAGGACCAGCCTGACCGGCGTCATTCCGTTGCGCGCAAACATGCTGATCAGAATGACGAAACCGGCTCCGGCTCCGGCCCCTGCAAAGGAGAAAAACATCAGACCGTAGTTGGATAGCCCGGGCGCCAGCGCCAAGGCCAGTGCCATCGCGAGCGTTGCGCCTTGCGTGACCCCCAGAATGGAAGGGTCCGCCAGCGGATTACGCGTGAGTCCTTGCATAAGCGCTCCCGATACGGCAAGGCACGCGCCTACGGCAACGGCGGCAAGCATTCGGGGCAGCCTAAGCTCCCATATGATTTGATGATAAGAATCGTCGGCACGATAATGAAAAACCGCGTTCCACGTATCCTCGACGCCGCCATCGAAGTTTCCGGAAATTAACGAGATCGCACAGCATGCCAATAAAACCAATAATCCGGTTGCGACGACGAGAATCGGCCGAAAAGCTATCGGACGGTTAACCCCCCGTGTATCCGGGGGAGCTGCTCGTTCCGTTTCGTCAAGCGTTGAATGTAAGCTCATCTATCCTCCCTGCCAAAATGTTGATAACAATTCTCAATTCATATCGTATCGACCGGCATGTCACAACTCCATACACAATTCAAGAATGATTATGGACGAATATTTAAAGAGAGGATTGGGTTCTGGGGTAGATCTTGGAAGGCGACAGTCCCGCATGCTTCTTGAAAATCCGGCTAAAATACAGCGGATCGGAATAGCCGACCTGCATGGAAACTTCGTTTACGGGGAGATCCGTAGAGGCGAGCAATTGTCTTGCGCGCTCAATTCGACATTGCGTAATGTAATCCATCGGACGAATGCCGAGATATTTGTGGAACAAATAAGAGAAGCTGCCCGGTGTCATCCCCTGCGCGCTTGCCAGACCGGCCAGCGTCAAGGGCTCTGAGAAGTGGGCGCGAATGAATTGCGCGGCTTCTGCGATCGACGATTCCTGGCTTTTTCGATAGACGCAATATTGGCAGGAAGCGAACACCTCGTAGAGCACATCGAAAAACAAGGCTTTGGCACGGAAAAATCTTATTCTATCGGAGCCGTTGGCCATCTTTCTCATCATTTGCAGCAGTTCCTGAATTCGCGGATTGACTCCGGTTTTCAACTCGAAGTGAGTGCGTATCTCCGTGTCCCTGTTCGCCCCATCTTCCTCCAATCGATATAGAATCAAATAATATTCCCATGACGTCCTGCTCGTCACTTTGGCGTCGATCGTCATATTTTGCGCGCCATGCGCAATAACGCCCGGACTTAATCGGTACGGAGATTCATTGAAGAGAACGGTTGCATGACCTTTTGTCGTAATAATAAAACCGTTTTTTTCCGTCCGGTAGTTCCGCATAACGGCGCCGGGCTCTACCATGAATTTATAAACATCTTCGATCGCGATTGCTGCGTGCCCGAACTGCTCTGCCAGTCTGTAAACGTCGGCCATGAATCGTCCGCCTCCTCCACGGTTAATCGTTCCTCTGCCGGGCGCCGTTGTGCGCTTGCGTCCTGAATACACTACATACAATACATACACTACGTGCTCTGCACGTTGAACTCGCTCGGAGGCAGTCCCTTCACGCCGGGCTTGTACACGAACAGGCTTCCCGCCAGCGGCTCTCTGTTAAGCTGCTCCTCGCTCAGTCCTACGCTCGCCGATGTGATGTACAGCTCGTCCAGATGGTCGCCGCCGAAGCAGCAGGAGGTGACCCGGGATACGGGCAGCTCGACGCGCTCCAGGCATTCGCCGGTATCGGGATCGAAACGGCTGACGGCATATCCGTCCCAATGCGCGACCCACAGCTTGCCTTCCGCATCCACGGTCATGCCGTCGGGGTATCCCTGATCGACGGGGATAACGGCAACGGTCCTACGATTGGAGATGCCGCCGCTCTCAGCGTCGAAGTCGAACTTGTCGATCCGTCTCGTGCTCGTATCGATGTAGTACATCGTGCGGCCGTCGAGACTCCAGCCGAGGCCGTTGGAACAGCCGATCTCCTCCACCATCTTATACGCGCTCCCGTCGCCGTCCAGCCGATACAGCGCGCCGGTCGGAGCCCCGTCCGATATCGGCATCGTACCGGCCCAGAACCGTCCGGCCGGATCGCACTTGCCGTCGTTAAACCGGTTGCCCGGCAGATGCGCCTCGGGATCGGCGATCGGCTCCAGTTCCCCCGTCTCCATGTCCAGGAAATGAAATCCGTTCTGCAGCGCGCATACCATTCGTCCGTCCGTCGCCTGCACGACCGCGCCGATCCGCTGTCCGACCGATACAGTTCCTTCCTCGCCCGTCTTCGGATGCCACATCCGTATTTTCATGCCCTCGATGTCCACCCATACGAGTCGTTCGCTCTCCGCGAGCCACAACGGCCCTTCTCCGAGCACCGACTTTTCCACATGGATCGCTTCCGCCCGTTTCGTCATTCGACTCATCCTCTCAATCCAATCTACATACCATCGTACAGCGCGCTCCGCTGAAAGCGCAACCCTTGATACATGTTCCTTGATGCACGTTCCTTGATGCACGTTCCTCGATGCACGTTCCTCGATGCCGGCCTCGTTCGCATCCTCAAATCCAATCGTTCGTTTAACTCCGATACCAATTGATAATGATTATCATTTGCGATATGATAAGGACAGAAAACCGAAAGGATGGATCCTATCCATGTCTGCCACTCAACAGAAGTCGGCCCTCTCCCGGCTCGTTCGGGAGAGAAGATCGATTCGCAGTTTCGCCAAGCGGGACCTGTCCCCTGAACTGATCGTCGAGCTGCTGCAAGCGGCGGAGGCCTCGGTTCTATCGACCGATCAAGAGCCTTCCCATCGTTTTCTTCTGCTTGCCAGTCCCGAAGGCAAAGCCAAAGCGGCTTCCATCGTCATGGACGCCTATTCCGAGCAGGGGCTGTACAAGTGGCTGCCGAACAAGCTTAACCAGTTGATGGCCGATCGCATCGCGCAAATCCCCGCCTTTCTGATCGCGATCGCGAAGGACCGGGGGCAGAAGGAACGAGAGCATGCGACGGTCAGCGCCGTTCTTCAGAGCCTGACTCTGCTCGCTTGGGAACACGACATCGGAGCGGTGTGGAATACGGAATCTTTCATGCATAAACCTTCCTTTAAGCTCGGCGTCGGCGTGCAGGAAGACGAGCGCATAGTCACCATCCTGTATTTGGGGTACTGCGAGAAAGTCCCGAAGACGAAGCCGCGCACGCCCGCGGAGAAGAAGCTGACTTATTTGTAATTTCATGATGAACGGAGGTTGTCTGATATGAGTATTCTTTCTCTCTTCCGGGAAGCGCGGGAGGTGCGTCGGTTCTCCGACCGTCCCGTCTCCCGGGAGGTTATTCTGTCGATTCTGGAAGACGCCGTCTGGGCGCCCAATCACAAGCTGCGGGAACCATGGCGGTTTATTTATGCGGAAGGTGCGGCGAAAATCAAGCTGACCGATTCCGTCGACGCCCGCAAGCATCCCCGCCTCGTCGACACGCTGACGCAAGCGCCGGTCGTCTTGATCGTCACGTCCCCGGTCAATCCGGACGAGCGCATCGACAGCGACGACTTCGGAGCCGTCTGCTGTCTCATTCAGAACGTTCAAATGCTGGGCTGGGCCCAAGGGCTCGGAATGGCTTGGGAGCTGGCCGATTATTCCGCCTGCGAAGAGCTGCTGGCGCTCGCCGGCGTTCGGAGCGACGAACGGATTGCCGGCATCCTCGGGCTCGGCTTCTTCGATTCGCTTCCCGAGAAACCGGCCGTCTCCGGTCTGGACGACAGGCTCGAAATCTGGTAAGCGAGGCCGAGCGATGATACTGGATGACCTGCTTGCCCTATGGAATCAAGCTTTCGTCAAGGTGCTCGACGTCCGTCTTCACAGGCTTCGGCCGGGAGAGAGCCCGCCTCCCTACCTCCTGCCCTCCCATCTGTTTCTGTACAGCTTTCGCGGAAGCGCGCAGATCCGGCTTAACGACGCGCATTTCAGCGTCGACGGATGCGCCGCGCTTCACGGGAGCAAGGGCTTCGCTCTCCATATCGCGGTTCGGGAAGAGGGATTCGAGTATTACGCCGTTCATTACGCGATCCAATATCCCCGTCAGCACCGTCCGGAGATGACGCTGCTGACGGATCGCAATCCGTGGCTGCTGGCGCCTTATTCCTTCGTTCCCTCCCGCCCCGTCCCCTTGCTGAACCGGTTGGATCGATTGTACGAGATATGGACCGCCAGCGGCGCCGACGGCTTAAAACCGCTGCGCGCCAAAACGTTATTTTACCGATGGGTATGCGATCTCCTCGAGCAGATGGACGAGCAGCCCCGCTCCCCGTCGCCGCTGCCTTCCGACCTCGTCGGACAGGCCGTCCGCTATATCCGTCTGCATTACGCCGAGCCCGTCACGCTGGAGCGCATGGCCGCGGCGCTCAATTACAGCGTGCCGTATTTGATCAAGCAGTTCAAGCTGAGAATGGGCACAAGCCCGATCGGCTATCTCATCGAGGTGCGCATGGACAAGGCCAAGGAGCTGCTGCTGCGCACCGACGCCGCCCTGCAGGACATTGCGGAAGGCGTAGGCTACAACGACATCTCCTATTTCAACAAAACGTTCAAGAAATATACCGGCATGACGCCGGGGCAATACAGGGCCGGCCGCTCCACCGGGCACGCGGGCTCAGATCGTCATACGAAACGGATCATATCCTCCCTTGCTCCGGAAGTTTCCGGGCGATACAATGCTGATGATAATGAAAATCATTTTCATTATTATCGTTCGAACAAGGGAGAGGACAACCACATGTTTCATTTCGAGAAAAAAAACAAGCTGGCTATGCTCGTACTGGGAATCGCCCTGCTGCTGAGCGCATGCTCCGGAACGGCAGGCAACAACGGCGGACCCGCCCCTTCGTCGGCCTCCTTGCAGACCGAGGCGGCGACCGGCGCGGCAGCTTCCTCCGAGACGGCCTTGCAGACGCAGCAAGCGTCATGGCCCAGAACGTATACGGACGCCGCCGGTAACAACGTGAAGCTCGAAGCGCAGCCGAAGCGGATTATCGTCTCTCATTTCAGCATGATGGAATACCTGTTTGCGCTCGACACGCCGCCGATCGCCTCCGCGTTGGCCGACCGGATCTTGAACGCGTTCGAGACGCTGAAGCCGTACGCGCAAACCGCCGAAGTGGCGGATATCGGGCAAGTCGTGACGCCGAATCTGGAGATGATGACGGAGCTGGAACCCGACCTCATCCTGGCTTTCGCGGGTACGCATAACGACGTGTACGCGGATCTTGGCAAGATCGCGCCCGTCGTCATGTTCAGCATCGAGGATTTGAACTGGAAGGAAAGACTGCGGGAATACGCCAAGCTGCTCGGCAAGGAGCAGGAAGCGGAGGACTATATCGCCGAGCTGACCGGGCTCATGAACGAAACCCGGGCCAAGCTGGCTCCATACAAGGATCAGTCCGTCACGTTCCTGTGGCCGACCGGCAACGGCGATACGTTCTACGTGCTGGACGACAGCTCGATCGAATACGTGTACGATTCGGAAGGGCTCGGCATGAAGTCGCCCGGCGCCTTCAAGCTGGAGGACGACGCCGTGTCCATGGAAGGGGTAACGATGCTCGATCCGGACATTATTTTTGTCGTCGATTATTTGGACGGAGTCGAAGAGCGGCTGGCGGAGCTAAGCAAGAGCAAGGTGTGGAATTCGCTGAGCGCCGTGAAGAAGGGCCAAGTGTTCACGATGGACATTTCCGCGAACGCGGGAGGACCGCTTGCGGTGAAATACGCAGTCGATCGAATCTCGCAAGCTCTTATTCGATAAGGAGGCTTATCGCGGATGAAATCAATCCTCACGGACAAGCTGCTGGACCGCGAGCTGATCGTGTATTTGCCGGACGATTACGACGAAGGAGAGAAGCGTTACCCGGTCGTCTACGCGCAGGACGGCGGGGATCTGATCGATCCCGAGCACAGCGACTCCCTCCGGGCGATCAAGCATTTGACCGCCCGGGGAGAGCTTCCCGGCATCATCTTCGTCGGGATCGTTCCCTTCAACCGGAATGACGAATATACGCCGTTCGCGGCCCCCAACATTTTCGAGCCGGGCAAGCTGTTCGGCGCCAAGGCGGCGCAGTACGCGTCGTATCTCGTCCATACGCTCAAGCCTTACGTGGACGGCCGCTACCGCACGCTGACCGATGCCCCGCATACGGGCATTATGGGCTTCTCGCTCGGAGGCTTGATCTCCATCTATGCGGCGCTGCTCTATCCGAGCGTATTCGGCCGAATCGGCAGCTTCTCGGGCTCGTTCTGGTATCCCGGCTTTACGGAATGGGTGCGAGAGCTGGAGATTCGCAATGCCGGCCAGCGGCTGTACATGAATGTCGGCCACGCCGAAGGCGTCGGCCGGACGACCGGGCAGCAGTGGATGGTGCCAAACCACGGAACGATCTACGAGCGTCTGCTGCAGACCGGCTTCACCGGGAGCACCGCTTCGATGACCGTCTACGAGAGCGACGCGCATTCTTTCTCCAAAGGCGTTCTCTATGTACCCGATGCGATGAAGTGGCTGTTCTGCCACTCGTAGGCCGTCGCCCTCGGCTCCAGCACCAACGTGTCGTAGATACCCCCCGTTCTGCCCGGAACCGCCGTCCGCCAGTCCGTCAGCGCTCCGGGATCGAGCGGGTAGTTAAACAGCGACTTGAGACCGTTGCCGTACCGGACGACGATCCGGCAATCGGACCGCACGCGGGGGCGCAGCTCTCGCAAAATGTCCAGCTTCTCCGGCACCAGGGAAGCGATGAACACATGCGTAGCCGCTCTTGCGAATTCGGGCTCGCTCAGATGGCCGTCCGTATAACGGAACGTTTGCTTCATGCCCAAGTACCGCGCAAGCTCCGTTCCATGACGAACGGCTTCCTCGTCGATATCGACGCACAGCACTTCCGCCGACGTTTCTCTTGCGATCGTAATCGCCGATACCGGAAAAGCCCCTGCGCCGATAAACATCACCTTGGCTCCGCGCCGTCCCCGAACCCGCTCCCACTCTTCCCGCGCCGATGCGGACAGCAGCGCGGTATACAGGTCGGCGTCCCGTTCGCGCGCATAGACTTGCCTGGCCTTCATCTTCTCCACCAAGCCCAGAGAACGGGCCGAAGCCTCCCTCAGCCTCTCCGCCGCCATTCTCGTCACCGCGTCGTTCGCACAGCGCCTCCAGCATCTCCCGTTGTCCTCGTCCAGGATGAACTCGCACAGCCGATCCAACTGTCCGCCAAGCCGCGGCCAACGCTCATTCCGCTCGAGCACGACCTCCGTCAACCCGTCCAGCTCGTCCGCCAAGGCGCCCAAGATCCGGGCAAAGCTCCCCTCGCTCTTAATCGCCCATCCCTCCGTCTCCGGCAATGCCAAACAAAGGAAGTATATGAACGGGGACAAGCGGATCATGTCTGATCTTGCGCGATTCCGGTTTACCCGCGTCTTCAGTCGAAATAAATGTCCTTACGGATTTCCGAGCGCTCCCTTTCTCTCCACTCGGCGGGCGTCATCCGTTCCAGTTCTTTGAATACGCGAGTGAAATGATAGATCGTTTTGAACCCTACCTGCCAGGCGATCGTCTTCAAGCTCGCCGAAGTGCCGGCGATCATTTCCCGCGCTTTCTCTATGCGCACCCTGCGCAAATATTGCGTGAACGTAACACCGTAACCGCTCCGAAACGCCCGTCCCGCATAGCTCTTGTTATAGCCGATCGCCGCGGCGGCATCGCTCAGAGTGATTTCTTCCGCATAATGGGTTCGCAAGTACTGCTCCAATCTCTGCGCCGCGTCGAGGGGTTCGTATGTCGGTGCCGCCGGCTGCTTGATCGGACGCTTCGTCTGCCCTGCCGACGGCTGTTGGGCAGCCGTTCGCTGCCTTGCCAGCCCGTACAGAAGCTGCCCGAGCATCAGCGCGGCTATCGAGTCGTAATGCTTTTCCTTGCGGGCCCCTTCCGCGCGTATACGCTCCAGCAGCAGCCTGGCTTCCCCCTCCTCGTCCCGGCACGGCGAGAAGCATGCCCCCGCGGCCTGCTCCAGATCGTTGTCGTAGAGCCGGAATTTCAGATCGAGCGTCTTGATCGCCCGGACGCCTCCCGGCGTCAAGCCGTGCATGACGCCGGGCGCGATCAGGAAGAGCAGTCCGGGAGCGATCGCATAGCTTCGATCGCCCAGGACGAAGCTGCCCGCTCCGCCGACGAAATAGATGATCTGATAGAAATTATGACGATGAAGCTCCAGACGCGCGCCCGGCTTGTAATCGTAGCGGGCGGCCCATTGAATATGCACCCCGTGACGTTTCATGCCATGCCTCCTCCTAATCGCATATTTACGTATCGTCGCGACAAATGCAAATCTTTTCCCGATAAACCGGCATTCTCGCCCGGAACTACAATAAAAGGGCAGCACAACGACTAAGGAGGAGATATCCCTTGATCATCAGCAGCCGTTTTCCGCGCTATACCGCTTTCGATCCGCTTGTTCCCGTATGGTGCCTTACCCCCGACGGCAAAGGCAGCTTCCATCGTTTCTTCGACACGTCGGCCGTCAGTCCTTCCGGCCGCTATGTCGCCGTCCTGCGGATGCCGCGGGAGGATCAACTTCCGGAGCCAGGGGAGACCGCGGAGGTCGTCCTGATCGACCTCCACGAAGGCGAAGAGCGTGTCGCGGCGCATACGCGCGGCTGGGAATCGCAGCTTGGCGCGAATCTCAATTGGGGGCCGACCGATTCGACGTTGTATTATAACGATGTGGATACGGAAACCTGGGAGCCGATAGGCATCGAGTTCGACCCGCAGACCGGACGGACCCGGCGGCTGGAAGGCGGCATTTACAAAATATCGCCGGACGGCCGAACCGTTATTTCCGCCTGTATGAAACGGATGCGCCGCACGCAATTCGGCTACGGCGTCGTCGTGCCGGACGAATTCGTGCCGCGCAATTCCGGGTTCCCGGACGACGACGGCCTCTATGCGACGGACGTCGCGACGGGAGCTCGCACCTTGCTCGTATCGCTGCGGCAGATCGTCGAACGGGCCAGACCGGCCATCGATTGGGAGCGGTACGCGGACGGGGAATGCTACGGCTTCCATTGCAAATTCAATCCGCAGGGGGACCGGATTATTTTTACGATGCGCTGGTTCCGTACCGATGAAGATCAGCCGTGGAACATGCTGCACAAGCATGCGTTGAAATTCTGGGTCGTCACGATGAAGCCGGACGGCAGCGATATCGCCGTCGCCGTAGGGCCGGAGCAATGGGATAAGGGAGGGCACCATATCAACTGGTTTCCCGACGGACGCAGACTCTCCATGAACCTGTGTCTGGACGGGGACAAGCAGTTGTATCTGACGCAGGTAAACGAGGACGGCAGCGGGTTGGCTAAAATTACGGACGTCCTCCCGGGCTCGGGCCACCCTACCGTCCATCCGAACGGCAGACATATTCTGACCGATGCTTACGAGCAAGAGAAGGTCGCTTACGAGGACGGCACCGTGCCGCTCCGATGGATCGACCTGGAACGCCAAACGGAGCAGACCGCGGTGCGCATCCCGGTCGCCAATCCGGGCACGCGCGTATCCCCGGCGCTGCGGGTGGATCCGCATCCCGCGTGGGCGCCCGACGATCGCCACGTCGTGTTCAACGGCTGCGTCGACGGCACGCGCCGCGTCTTCCTGGCCGACTTCGGCCCTCTGCTGAAATAAGCGGAAGACCGTCTCTTAAGTCAGGTTGCTTGAAAGACTTAAGAGACGGCCTCCATTTCAGCCTATTTAGCCGAGTAAGCGGCGTTCATCTCCTCGATCACCTTCTGGTAATCGGCATCGGCCTTCAGGCTATCCACGTAACGGTCCCACGCCTCGATCGGCTCCTGCCCCATAATGATTTTCGTTTTGAGATCGTTCATTTTTTTCGTATAGTCCGGTCCGATCTTAAGCCACGTTTCGGAGATCAGGCCCACGCTCGGATCGTCGACCGAATGCTGCGTTCTCTCGTCCACGATTGTCTTGTTGCGCTCGAACACTTCCTTCGGCATGCCCGTGCGGTAAGCCCACAGATAAGGATCGGAGCGCTCGAAAATTTTGCCGAAGGAGCTCTGCGAGACGCTGTCCTTGAACGCCTGCTCGGTCGCGTTCTTGAACCCGTCCTCGCCGACCGTGTAGTGGACCCCTTCGATCCCGAAGCAAGCCAGCGCGAAGCCTTCCTCCGACGCCCCGTAATCCATCAGCTCCAGAATCTTCTTGAGCTTGTCTTCCGGCACGGACTTCGGAACGAGGAACACGCCGCTGAAGCCGGGAGAGGAAGGCGCATAGGTGCCTGCCGCGGATTCCAGATAGCTGAGCGGCAGGAAGTTGGCTTCCGGATCGGTCTTGATCAATTCCGCCTGCACCCGCCAGATCGCTTCGATCGTATTCGGATAAATGCCGACTTTGCCGGTTTTCGCCAGATCCTCGGACTGCGTTTCCTTCATGATCGGATAATCGGCCGGCATATAACCGGCGGCGTATACTTTGCGAAGCCACTCGATCCCCTCGCGCGTTCCGGGTTCGAACGTCGTATCGATCAGCTTGCCATCGGCTTCCTTCCATTTCCCGTTGCTGTGGTTCAGCACGCCTTCCGCCCAGCCCAGATCGTTGCGGGGCAGCAGCGGAATCGTATCGGCGGCGCCGTTGCCGTCGGGGTCCTGCTCCGCGAACGCCTTCATGACCTCGAACAAGTCGTCCAGCGTGCGCGGCACCTCCAAATTCAGCTTTTCCAGCCAGTCCTGGCGCACGATCGGGAGCCACGGCCCGCCATGAGACGGACGAACGGACGGGATCACGTAATTTTTGCCGTCGATCTTCGTTTTCTCCCAAGTGGATTCGGGATATTCCATCAGATGGGGGTAGTCCTTCAAATAGGGAGTCAGATCCCAGAAAGCGCCCTGCTTGATCATCTGACGCATCAGCGAGTTGTTGAAGTCCAGCACTTTAACCAGGTCGGGCATGTCCCCGGAAGCGAGCACAAGATTGATCTTGTCTCCGTAGCTGTTGGGGGACGTCCACAAAATATTCAGCTTCGTGCCGGTTTTCTTCTCGAACTCCAGCAGCACCGGATTGTCCGGTCCCGGAGCCTCCGGCGTATTGAATTCCGTAATGATGCTGATCTCCACCGGCTTCTCGCCCGCTCCCGCGGAAGTCTGGCCGGCCGATCCGGTCGGGGAAGCGGAGTTGGAGCCGCAGCCGGCAAGCAAAATCAAGGCCAGCCCCCCTGCCAGCATCGTTCCCAATCGTCGATTCGTGCGCTTGTTCATGAAAATAAACCCTCCCTGTTTGTTATCCGTGCTAACCTTTGATCGAGCCGAGCATAACGCCTTTGGCAAAATGCTTCTGAAGCATCGGGTAGATCAGCAGAATCGGCGTCGTCGCAACGACGACCGCCGCCATTTTCAGCGTCTGCGCCGGCAGCTGCCGTTCGTTCATCAGCTCCGCGGCCCCCGAGCCCTGCGACGAGGTGGACGATTCGATCAGAATGTTTTGCAGCAAAATTTGCAACGGCCATTTCGTCGGATCGTTGATGTACAGAACCGCGTTAAAATAAGTGTTCCAGTAGCCCACGGCGTAGAAAAGCCCGAACGCCGCCATGGCCGGCAAGGACAGAGGCAGTATAATGCGGAAGAAAATGCCGACATCGTTGTACCCGTCCACCATCGCGGCTTCCTCCAGCGCGGGCGGAATGCTGTCGAAGAAGCTTTTCATCAGGAAAACGTACCATCCGCTGCTGAGCGCGGGCAGGATCAGCGACCACAGGTTATTGATCAAATGCAGATCCCGGACAAGAATGTAGTGCGGGATGATGCCGGGACTGAACAGCATCGTGAACAGCACCATCAGCATAAGCGGCTTGCGGATTTTCAACCTTTTGCGCGACAGTCCGTAAGCCAGCGAAGCCGTCACCATCAAGCTAAGAACGGTGCCTACGGTCGCCAGGAACGCGCTGACCCCGGTTGCCCGGAGGTAGGAATCCGTCGACAGAATGTATTTGTAGGACAGGATCGACCACTTCTCGGGAAACAGGACGAACCCTTGCTTCGCGATATATTCGGAGGGATCGGTAAAAGAAACGACGAATACGTAATACAGCGGAAACAGCGTCGCCAGTCCGATCAGAGCGAGCAGAGCAACGTTGACGACGTCGAACAGTTTGCTTTCTTTCACTAGTACAATCCCTCCTCCCCGTATCGCTTGGCCAGCTTGTTGGCCCCGATCACCATCAGCAGGCCGATCACGGACTTGAACAAGCCGACCGCCGTGCTGTAGCTGAATTGCCCCTGCTGAATCCCGTTGCGGTACACATAGGTTTCGAATACGTCCGCGACGTCGGTGACCGCGCTGTTCATCATCAGAAACACCTGCTCGAAGCCGACGTCCATAATGCTGCCCAGGCGCAAAATCAGGAGCGTAACGATTACGTTGCGGATGCCGGGAAGCGTGACGTGCCAAATCTGCCGAAGCCGTCCGGCTCCGTCGATTCTGGCCGCCTCGTGAAGCTGGGGATCGATGCCCGCCATCGCGGCCAGGAAGATGATCGTTCCCCAGCCGGTCTCCTTCCAGATGCTCTGCGCCGTGAGCAGCTGCCAGAAGATGCCCGGATTGGTCAGAAAATTGTACGGCTCCCGTCCGAATTCGACGAGCAGCTTGTTAACGATGCCCCCGCTCTGGGACAGCAGCAGGAAGGTGATGCCGGAAATAATGACCCATGACAGAAAATGGGGCAAGTAGATCACCGACTGGATCACCCGTTGGAACCTCTTCAGGCGCAATTCGTTCAGCATAAGGGCGACAAGGATCGGCATCGGAAAATAAAACACGATGTTCATCATGCTGATCACCATCGTATTGCGGAAGATGATCAGGAAATCCGGGTTGTTGAACAAAGTGGCGAAATGCTCGAACCCGACCCACGGGCTCTGCCAAAATCCCAAATACGGCGAATATTCCTGAAAGGAAATGACGATTCCCCACATCGGCACGTATTTGAACAGCAGAAAGTACAGAAATCCCGGTAAAATAAGCGCATACAGAAATAAATCCTTGCGTATGCCGGTCACAACCTTCATTGCCTCTTTCCTCCTAAGCCGTTACTCCGGTGTATGAAGCTCTCGGTACTGGCCAGGCGTCATTCCTTCGTGCTTCTTGAACGTCCGGTTGTAATAAGCGGGCTGATAGCCGACCTGCGCGGCGATGTCGCTTATTTTCAACTGCGTGCCGATCAGCAGCTCCTTGGATTTGTTCAACCGCAAGCGGGTCAAATAATCGATGAAATTGATGCCGACGATCTGCCGAAAGCTTGCGCTCAGCTTCTGCGGGTAGGTGCCGAACCGGTCGGCGCAATATTCCAGCGACAGATCCTGCATGTAGTTCTCCTGCATCAAAGCGACAACCTTCTCCACGGCCTGCTTGATCTTCAAATCCCGCAGCGACTGCATCTCGTCCAGGAAAGGCGCCAGCACCGCCGCGTTAAACCATGCCAGCATCGCCGAAGGCTCGCGAATTTGCAGCAATTGCTCGTACAGATTAGCGCCTTGATACAGCTGCTGCGGATTGCAGCCCATCTGGGTCATCGTAAACTGGACGTTGCCCAGCAGCTGCAGCATGCCCTGCTGGATGGCGAACTCGTTGGACGACTTCGCCCGCAGCGCTTCCACGAAAGCCTGCGCATGCTGGAACACCTGCTCCTCCGCGCCCGACTGCAGCGCCTGGACGAGCATATTGCCTTCCAGGAAAGGATAGACCGGAACCGGTCCGTCTTCTCCGCGCGGCATCGCTTGCTCCGCGTCGATAATGGAATCGTCGGCTTCGAGATTCCGGTGCCGCATCGCCTGGCGGGTGTCCTCCAAAATAATGGACAGATGCTTGACCGACGCGGTCACCCGGCTGACGCCCACGATTCCTTGCAGCTTCAAATAGGTTTGCAAAGGCTCGATCAAGGCGCGGCCGAATTCGGACATCGCGGCTTTGATCCGCTCGTTCGCGCAGTCGTGCACATAGGAGAACAGCACGCCGATGGTCAAATCCTGAAAGTTGATCACCGACGCGGACGTCGCATCGTCCGGCTGTCGCTGCCGCAGCATTTCCTCCACGATGTTGGCCGCCGCGAACGTGATCAGCCGATCGTCGCCCTGCGTGCGGTTGCTGTAGCGATCGGCAAATCCATACAGCTCGATCAGCAGCATCGAATACCGCGCATGGTCGAACGGCAGGTCGAATTGCTCGTATTGCTCGCGGATTCGATAATCCGGCAGCGCGTTGAGATGCCCCTGCGCCAGCTGCAGCACAAACCCTTCCCGCAGGGCGGGCAAAGCCTTCTCCAGCCTGGCTTGCATATCCGTCCTCTCGCGCAGCAGGTAGTTCCACCTGGATTCGATAAAATGCACCTCGTTCTTTCTGGAAGCCGCCGCAGGCTGATCGTGGCCGAACAGCTTCGTTAAGTGGAGAAGCGGCCGGTACAATTGCTTGGAAGCGAACCACGACAGAACGAAGGCGATCGCAAGCCCGAGCAGTCCCGCGATAAGCGGCAGCTTGAACACGCGCTCCACCGGCTTGATCAGATGGGACAGCGGCGTGGCGCAGACGTACAGCCATCCCGTGCTCTTCAATTGTCCGTACGTCACTACGTATACCTCTTGTCCGGACGAGTAGGAGAAGGAACCGGTCTCCTCGTTCCGATTGCGAACCTCTTCGAGGATCGAGTCTTCCAGCTCCGCTCTCCCGGCAGTCCGTTCCGCGGCGTTGGCGACCAGATAACCTCGACTCTCCTCGTGAAGGAACGCGACTCCTTGACCGGGCGGGCTGAGCTGTTCGAGCAGCGAAGCGATCTCGCGCTTGTTCAGCTCCACGAGAATGGCTCCATACGAAGGATCGCTCAGTACGGGCACCTTCTGCACGAGCGATACGCTCAAGCTGTCCCCGCTCGCTTCCGACAACGCAAGACGGTCCGTCCAGAAGATGATCTGCTGCTGTTCCAGCAGCGGAAGATAGCGCTCCCGGTAGCGCTCCCCGGCAAGCGAACGGCTGCCGTTCTCCCCGTCGATCAGGAGCCCGCCGCCTTCTCCCAGCAGCAGCGAGACTTGCTGGATCAACGGATCGGATTGCTTCATGACGACCAGTTGATTAAACAAGTCCAGCGTATACCGGACGTCCTGGCCGATGGAGTGATTTTGCAGCTCCATCATGAGCGGATTGTACGCCCATTGGTTCACCGTCATTTTCAATTGAGTGAGCTCCGCATCCACCCTTTCCGATACTTGCTCATACTGAAGCCTCTGCGTTCTGCCGACCTCTCGTTCGATTTCGCGAGTGCCGTTGTAATAAGTAAGGATAGCCAGCAGAATTAACGGGATGCTTGAGATGAGCAGCGTAATGATTAAGCTTTTGTGGAAGAAGCTGATCTTGCTTTGAGTTTTGACGACCTTCATCGCTTCGTATCCCTTCCTCCGTCTGCTTACCTCACACTATAGAAGTGCGGGCTATTGCAGACAATTGGACATTTTTATTAAGGTTCTGTTTACGGATTGCACATTTTTCTTCGCGTTCGTTGGACTTTCTCCGCGGCAGGCGGCCCGGCTATTGCTTCATTATAAGCGGTGAAGGAAACGGCAAAAAGCGCTTAAGGACGGAAGCTCCGTTTCTTAAGCGCTTCTATGAAAGATTCGTTGCAAGCCCGCGATCCGGTCAGGTCAGGGAGTCTGTCCGATCGCTTGTTTGACTTTGCGATCCGAAGGAGGTTCGCCCGTCATCCGCTTGAACATACGGCTGAAATAATAAGGATCGTCTATGCCTACCCGCCGGGCAACCTCCTTAACCTTGATCGGAGAGCGCTGCAGCAGCTCCAGCGCGCGCTCGACGCGCAATCCCATCATATATTCGAACGGAGAACGGCCCGTATACTTCTTGAATACCCGCGAATAATGCTCCGGAGTCAGACCGGCCAGACCGGCCAGTTGGTCCCTCGTGATCTTCTCCTGCAGATGGCCCTTCATATAAACGATAGTGGCTTCGATCGTGTCACGCGATACGGCTTTTCTCATGGCGGTGCATCGCCTCCTTATCCCACTTATTATCAATGATAATCATTCTCAATTACATTGTAGTGGAATCGGAAGAGATTTGCAAATGATTATTGCAAAAGCTTAGCGCCTTGCGTCTGGTCGACAATCGATCGGACGCAAGGCGCTGCTCGTTACGAGGAGATTTTCCAACCGCTCGCCTGCCGCTGCAAGTCCCATAGCCGCTTGTACAGACCTCCGGCGGCCAGCAGGTCGTCATGGCATCCTTGCTCGACGATCCGGCCCTCGGACAGCACCGCGATGTTGTCCGCTCCCCGGACCGTCTTCAGCCTGTGAGCGATGGCGATGACCGTTCTGCCCTGCACGAGCCGGTCAATCGCCGTCTGGATCGACGCCTCGTTCTCCGGATCGAGCGATGCGGTCGCTTCGTCCAACAGCACGATCGGCGCGTCCTTCAGCATCGCCCGGGCGATGGAAATCCGCTGCTTCTCGCCGCCCGACAGCGTGCTGCCGCCTTCTCCGACCAGCGTGTCGTAGCCGTTCGGAAGCTTCATGATGAATTCATGACAGCAAGCCTGACGGGCGGCCTCCACGATCTCCTCCATCGTCGCGTCGCTCCGGCCGAAGCGGATATTGTTCGCGATCGTGTCCTGGAACAGGTAGACGTCCTGGAACACCATCGACACTTTGCGCAGCAGCGCTTCCGGCTCCATGTGCCGGACGTTCTCGCCCCCGAGCAGCACTTCGCCCGCGTCGGGATCGTAGAAGCGGGCGATCAGCCGCAGCACGGTGCTTTTCCCGCTGCCGGACGGACCGACGAGCGCTGTGAAGGAGCGAACCGGAATCGCGAGGCTGACGTCCTTCAGTACCGCCTTCTCGCGATAGCCGAACGTAACGCGATTCAAGCGGATTTCATGTCGGTCCGGAGGCTGACGCTCCCCGGTCATGACGGGCTCTTCGAACAGCTTGACGATGCGTTCTCCCGCTTGCTCGTGGTAGCGGAATTCCGCATATCCGGTAAGCGCCGCCGTCAGCGGATCGAAAATGCGCGAACCGACGATCAGGAACGAGACGAACGCGATGATGTCGAGCTGGCCGCCCAGCAGCAGATGAACGCCGACCGCGATCATCAGCGTAAGCCCGGCGCGGACGAACGCGATCGCGCTTAGTACAATCGGTCCGAGCCTGCCTTCGAGACGAATGCTGTGCCGCATCAATTCCTTGAACGACCGCTCCAGCTTCGTAAACCGTTCTCCGGTCAGATTGTACGCCTTAATAACGCGAATGCCGTTCAAATATTCCTGCAGTCGGTTGCCCGCATCGATCTTCGCCCGCATATGGGCCGCCCCCAGCCTGCGCTGAAAACCGGTCGTCAGCAGCACGAGCGCGGCTGCTGCCGGCAGCGCGGCGAACAGCGCCAGCGCCATCCGCCAATCGATCAGCGACAATCCCGCCAGCGCCAGCACGGGCATGACGAGCGCACCGATCATCTGCGGCACGAGATGGGAGATGCCGTGCTCGATCATCGTAAAGTCGCCCATCATCATGTTGGCGAGATCGCCGGGATCGCGCTTGTTCAGATAGCCGAGCGGAAGCTTGCGCAGATGCTCGGCCAGCCGGGAGCGCCCTTCCGCCGCCGTGCTGTACGCGTTGCGGAATTGTGAGCGGTACGCGGGAATCTCCGCGGCGTACAGCATCAGCAGCGATACGCCCAGCAGGGCGCATACCCACCACAGCCTCGCCGTATCAAGCGCCGTTCCGGGGTGGGCGAACGGCTCATAGACGAGCCGGGCCGCCTCCACCAGCAGCGCGAACGGAAGGACGCCCGCCAGATTGGCCAGCGTCGTATAGGCGACCGGCTTGACCAGGGAACGGGGATTACCCGCCGTAATGTTGCGCAGCATGCCCACTTGTCCTCTCCTCCTCTCTGTCCGTGCCGAGCTGCCAACGGTCGGCGTCCGTATACGCGCGCCACATCCGATCGTACAGCCCGCGCGCGGCGATCAGTTCCTCATGCGTTCCCCGCTCGGCTATCCGTCCCTCGTTCAACACGACAATGAGATTCGCGTCGCGGATCGTTGCCAGCCGATGGGCGATGACGATCACCGTCTTACGCTTCATCAGTTCGCCCAGCGCCAATTGCATCTCGTACTCGTTCTCGGGATCGGCGAACGCCGTCGCCTCGTCCAGCACGAGAATCGGCGCGTTCTTCAGAATCGCTCTCGCCACCGCGATCCGCTGCTCCTCGCCGCCCGACAAGTAGACGCCTCCGTCTCCGATGCGCGTCTCGTAGCCTTGGGGCAGCTTGGCGATAAAATCGTGACACTGCGCGGAACGAGCCGCCGCGTACACTTCCTCCGGCGCGGCGTCGGGGCGGCCGACCGCGATATTGTGATAGATCGTATCGTAGAACAGAAACGTGTCCTGGAACACGAACGCAACCGTGTCCATCAAGTCGGCGGCCGCCATCTCGCGCACGTCGACGCCGCCGATCCGGATGGCTCCCGCCGATACGTCCCAGAAGCGCGGCACCAGATTGGCCACCGTCGATTTGCCGGCGCCCGACGGTCCGACCAGCGCGGTAACCTCGCCTTGCCGGGCCACGAACGAGACGCCGGCAAGCGCTTCTCCCGACGTATCATCCGCTCCGTAGGAGAACCCAACCTGATCGAACGCAATGTCGAAAGAGGCGGGCTTCCGCGGATGCTCCGGCTCCGGTACCGGCTTCTCCGCCAGGATGCGGTCGATGCGCTCGACGCCTTCGCGGATGTCCCGCAGCGTCGAGGTCAGAAACATGATCTTGAACATCGGAGCGGAGATGCCCGGCGCCATAATCAGGAAGAACAGCAGCACCGAAGCGAAGGCGACGCTGTCCGGATTGCGGGACAGCAGAAATACGCCAACCGGCAGAACGAAAGCGGCGAACGAGACGAGAACGACCTTGAAGATCAGGAAGCCGTTCTGAAACTGGTCCGTATACTTCACGCAATAATCCCGGTAGTGCATCATATCGGCATAGAACTTGCGGAAGGAATGGACCGTCTGGCCGAACACTTTGACCGCCGGCATCCCGCGCACGTATTGCACCGCCGAACCGCTCAGCCGCTCCAGCGAATCGTAATATTTCTTCACGTTGTCCTGCGTGCCCGGACCGCTCATCAGCCTCATCTGTACGGCAAACGCCAGCAAGATCGGCAGGATGCAGGCGAGCGCCAGCCAGACGTTCAGCGTCAGCATGACGGAGATCATCAGCACCGTCGTCGCCGCAACGTGAACGAGATCGGGCAGCTGGTGCGCTACGAACGTCTCGACTTTCTCGACGTTCTGCTCCAGCGTCTTCTTGACCGCGCCGGTCGACGTTCCGTTCAGCCAGCCGAGCGGCAGCTTCGCGATGTGCGCCGACAGCTTGACCCGCAAGCCGTACAGGATGCGGAAGGCGGCAACGTGCGACGCCATGCCTCCCGCGAATGTTAGCGCCAGACTTCCGAGCAGTCCGAGCAGAGCGATCAGCCCCCAGCGGGTCATCCATGCGCCGTCCGCTTGGGCGGGCGCGGCCGCATGCTCCAACAGCTCTCTCAAAATAAAATAGACGGATGCGTAGGGCACCAGCGACACGATCGCGCTAAGCGCCGAGAGCAGTCCGGAGACGATCAGCAGGCCGCGTCTCTCTCCCGCGATCTCCAGCAATCGGGCAACGCCCGTTTTGTTCCGCATGCGTTCTCCTCCTTCTTCTTCTTCGACAGCGCCGGGCCCCATCCGCACGCAAGCTTACGGGGCGGGCGCAACAAGCTCGGCGATGACGTCCAGCAGCCGCTCCTTGCCGATCGGACTGAAGGACATCCCGTAATACTCCTCGTTCGGCAGCCTGTAGACATGACCGCCGCTCACGGCCTTCAAGTTTTGCCACACGACGCTGCCGACCAGCTCTTCCTCCGTCCCCTGCGCATATTGCAGGAAAATGCGATCCGCGTCGATTTTCGTCAAGCCTTCCAAGCTGATCGTCTCGCCCCAGCCTTCCGCAGGAATGCCCGGGGAACGGGGCAGCCCCAGATCGCTGTACAGCATATCCCCCAATCCGGTGCCGCTGAAGACGCTCAGATTGTTCGGGAACGCCACCACGACGGCGAAGTTGTCCTCGCCGGCCGCGGCCCTGATCCGCTCCCCGACCGCCTTCGCCTTGTCGTCGTAGCCCTTCTGCCACTCCGCGGCTTTCGCTTCTTCGCCAAGCGCCCCGCCGAGCTGAACGAGCCGATTGCGCCAGCCGGCGAAAGACAGCGGATCGTCCTCGATCACGTACACGGGCGCGATTTTGGACAGCTGCTCGTACGTCTGATCGAACATTGCGCTGGAGACGATCAAGTCCGGCTTAAGCGCCGCAATCTGCTCCAGATTCGCTTCTCCTCTCGCATAGTTGCCGACAATCTGCGCGTCGGCCAGATATTCCTGCAAATAAGCCGGCGTCTCGCCGGGCTTCAAGCTGTCCTGGTTGGCCGTTCCGACCGGCTTGAAGCCGAGCAGCAGCAGCTCTTCCGTCGCGCCGGAAATATCGACGATTCTCCTGGGCTCGGCCGGAATTTCCGTCTCCCCCCTCGCATCCTTCACTTTGCGCAGGCCGGACGATTGCCCATCCGACTGCAAGGCCGATGCTGACGGCTCGGACGGAGATGCCTGGCCGCCCGTTGCCGCCGCCGGCGATTGCGAAGACGCCATGCGCGCTTCTCCGTCGTCCTCCTTGTTCGCGCACCCGGCCGCTCCGAGCGCCGCCAATAGAATCAACGCCGCGATGCCGACGCTTTTGCCTCTTCTTTTCTCCACTCCACTCACTCCTATACGGATATTCATGCCTCATTGAGAAACATTATCACCGTTAAGAAGCGGTCGGCTTCCCGCGGACGGATTATTTCGGCGGTTATACGGAGCTTTTTGGCTTCGGGCAGATTACTTCGGCGATTGTTCGAAGCTTCTGCCGCGTGCGAGCAGCGTATGGGGCCGGATGCCGTACTTGCCGCGGAAGGCTTCGGCGAAATGACCGGGATTCGAATAGCCGACCGCGTATGCCGCTTCGCTGACGTTCATCCTGCCCGTCTCCAAACAATGCCTGGCCTTCTCCAGCCGCATCTCCCTCAGCAAACCGAATACGGTATTGCCGTACACTTCCTTGAAGCCGAGCTTAAGCTTGTAGTCGTTCATCCCGACCAGTCTGGCCAGCTCCAGCAGCGCCGGGGGATCGTCCATCCTCTCGAACAGCACGGCGCGGGCGCATTGGATTTTGTCGAGATCGTCCCCTCGAAGCACGGACTTCGTCTGCTCCCCGCCTCCGGAGGCGAAAAGCTGGCGAAGGCTGAGCAGCAGAAGCTCCATCGTTCGGCTCTCCATGTAAAGTCTTCTTAACGATTCCTCCCTCGCCTGACGCATCAACTGCTGCAGCACCTCGCCGATCTCGGGGATGATCGGGCATCTCGACATATGGAACGTCTGATCTTTGTGCAGCCGGGGAACGGTCGGCTCCTCTCCGTCCATGCCGGCTCTGACGTAATCGCGAAAGTCGGATTCCTTCATTCGAATGCTCAAATAGCGCATCTCCTTGTCCGGTTTGTGCCTCATGACGGCATGAATGTCTTTCATGAGCAGCAGCTGCCATTCGTTCGGCTTGATCTCGACCCGTTGTCCCGATACTTCGATGACGTCGCCCCCTTCCAGACAATAGTTCAATTCGACCAGCGAATCCGTCCCCGTAAAAGTTGCCGTCCGCTCAGCCGACATCCGGTATTCGGCGATGCACAGCTCCAATCCGCCGCGAAGAATCATCCGTCTGATTTCGCCTTCGCCCATATTTTTCGGCAGCCGCAGCGTCTCCATCGTCCAATCGGGATCATCGATCATCTCCAAGGCGGGCTTATATTGATAAAAATGCTGATGCATATCGCGGTGTTCAATATGGATCATCGTTGCCTCCTTGAGTTCAGTGATTTTTTCGTTTATAATTGATAATGATTATCATTATCTATTGTACAGTGAACTGGGGCTGTCGAGAAGACGCAAACGAGCGCGCAGGCAAAAAAAAGCCTTCATCGTGCGACTTGACTTGCTGGCCGGCGGTCCGCGTAAGCGAACGATAAGGAGGCAAGTCGATGTCCACCGCACAAATATTGATCGTCGACGAGGAAAGACATACGAGAAGTACGTTAGGCAGGTACTTGAAACAAGAAGGATTCAGCGTTCTGGAGGAGTCGCACGGCTTAAACGCCCTGCGCCGTCTCTCGAGCAGAAGCTTCGATCTGGTCGTGCTCGACATCCAGTTGCCCGGCATCAACGGACTGGAGCTGTGCCATATTATCAAAAGCGGGAGCAACACGCCGGTCGTCTTCGTGTCCGGGAAGGAGAGCGAGCAGGACGTCATCGGCGGTTTCCAGGCAGGGGCAGACGATTTTGTGGCCAAGCCGTTCAGCCCGCGCGAAGTCGTCCACCGCATCAGCGGAATTTTGTACCGCACGTCGGCGCAAGGTCATCGCCCGTCCAAACCGGGACCCGTCAGCCCGATCTCCCTCCCCCGTCTCGGAATGGACCCCAGCACGCGAAGAGTCGCGGTGGACGGAGCCAGACTGGAGCTGACCGTCAGGGAGTTCGAACTGCTCTACTACATGGCCGCCAACTTCGGCAAACCTTTCTCCCGCGATCAGTTGATCAGAGCGGTGTGGAAATACGCCTTCCAGAACGACTCCCGAACGGTGGACACTCACATCAAGCGGCTGCGGGAAAAAATGAACACCGCTTCGTCCGGTTCCGGCGATCTCATCCAGACGGTACGAGGCTTCGGCTACGGCATGATCGGATAATAACAAAACGTCAGGACAGCGATTGTCCTGACGTTTTTTCTACCGCTGACCAACTGACTCACATCTGCTTGCCGGGCTTTCGTCGCGCCCTCACACGTGTGCCAATGTGCGATTCTTTCGAGCAACAATCTTCGTATGCGCGCCATTCGGGAGACGTTAAGCGATTTCTTTAGAACATCGTCCGCCGTTTGAACGCGATTCGGGTGACGTTAACCGATTCTTTAGAACATCGTCCTCCGTTTGCGCGCAATTTGGGAGTCGTTAACCGATTCTTTAGAACATCGTCCTCCGTTTGAGCGCGATTCGGGAGTCGTTAACCGATTTCTTTAGAACATCGTCCTCCGTTTGAACGCCATTCGGGAGACGTTAACCGATTTCTTTAGAACATCGTCCTCCGTTCACGTTGCAAAAACCTCTCCATCTGGCGTTTCGTTTGCTCGTGTGTGCGAATTTGTCAGTTGTACTTTTTTGCGGTTTCATCGAGCGGCGTTACGCCAACTGCCCGAATTGCGCCTGGTGCAGACGGCTGTAGACGCCTCCCGCGGCGACCAGTTCGCGATGATGTCCCTGCTCGGTGATGCCCTCCTCCGTCACGACGACGATGCGGTCCGCGTCTTTGATCGTCGCCAGGCGGTGAGCGATGACAAGCGTCGTCCGCCCTTTGGACAGCTCGGCGAGCGATTGCTGAATGGCCAGCTCCGTCTCCGTATCCAGCGCCGAGGTCGCTTCATCCAGAATGAGAATCGGCGGATTCTTCAGGAACATCCGCGCAATCGCCAGCCGCTGCTTCTGCCCGCCCGACAGTTTCACGCCCCGCTCTCCGATCACGGTGTCCAGCCCGTTCTCCTGAGCCCGGATGAACTCGTCGAGGCGCGCCAGCCGCGCCGCTTCCCAGATTTCCTCTTCCTTGGCGTCCAGCTTGCCGTACAGGATATTCTCGCGAATCGACCCGCTGAACAGGAACACGTCCTGCTGCACGATGCCGATCTGCCGGCGCAGCGATTCCTGCGTCACCTTGCGGATATCGACGCCGTCAATGCGGATCTCGCCTCCCTCAACCTCGTAGAAGCGCGGCAGCAGGCTGCACAGCGTCGTCTTCCCCGCGCCCGACGGACCGACGAAGGCGATCGTCTCTCCTTTGCGGATAGTCAGGCTTATGTTCCGCAGCACCTTCTTCTCGCCTTCGTACCCGAAGCTCACCCGATCATACTCGATGTCGCTGTCGAAAGCGGCGAGCTCAGCCGCGTTCGGAGCGTCGGCCACGTCCGGCGCGGTATCCATCAATTCCGTGTAGCGCTTGAACCCGGCGAAGCCCTGCGGATAACTTTCCACGATGGCGTTGATCTTCTCGATCGGGCGGAAAAACACGTTGGTCAGCAGCAGAAACCCGACGAACTGGCCGTAAGTAAGCTGGCCGTCGATGACGAACCAGGTGCCGCATACCATGACGAACAGCGTGACGAACCGCATCATCATGTAGCTGATCGAACCGTTTTTGGCGATCAGCTTGTAGGACATCAGCTTCGTCAGCCGGAAGCGCCCGTTGTTTTCCCCGAATCTCTCCTCCTCGAACGATTCGTTGGAGAACGCCTTGACGACACGGATGCCGCCCACGTTGTCCTCGATGCGGGCGTTGAAATCGCCGATGTCGCGGAACAACTGGTGGATCGCCTTCGTCATTTTGCCGTTGAAGTACACGACGACCCAGATAATCGCCGGCACGACGATAAACGTCAGCACAGCCAGCTTCCAGTTGATCGCCAGCATCAGCGCGAAGGAGCCCGCCAGCGTCATGATCGCAATAAATAAATCCTCCGGCCCGTGATGCGCCATCTCCCCGATCATGTTCATATCGTTGCTCAGACGCCCGACCAGATGGCCGGTTTTCGTATTGTCGAAAAAGCGGAACGACAGCTTCTGAATATGGGAGAACAGCTTGCGCCGCATATCCGTCTCGATATTGATGCCGAGCATATGACCCCAGTAGTTGACGATGTACATCAGCACCGTGTTCACCGCGTACAAAGCCACCAACCCGACCGAAGCCCAAATGATCAGATCCCACTTGCCTCCCGGCAGCAGATCGTCGATAAACGCGTTAACGGCCATCGGAAACGCCAGCTCCAGCAATCCGGCAATGATCGCGCAGCCGAAATCGAGCATGAACAATCCTTTATAAGGACGGTAGTAAGCAAAAAAACGCCGAATCAAGTTTCCTCTCTCCTTCCAAGCCGCATTGGGCAGCTTTCTCAATCGATAATCATTCTCAAAGACAACAGTGATTGTAGCAGAAAAGAGGAGGAATGGAAATGGAGCTTTTCCGAAAAGAACATGGACAATAATCGAAAACGGCCGCAAATCGTGACGATGACAGTGTACGCGCAGACGGTTCGCATCGGGAAATTCAAGTACGGACATACTGCTCCATCAAGCAAAAAAAGCCCGGAATCCGCGAAGATTCCGAGGCTCTCTCGTTGCTCTTATTGACCGGCCGACTGTCCCAGAATCATGTCCGTCAGCATCTCGATCTGATGCTCGATGGCGATCGGATCGTCGAAGAACAGGTCGTAGTAAGCTACCTTGTGCGCCCGGTTGTTTTTGACCGCGTCCAGGTTCCTCCAGATTTGACTCTGCTCCAGCTGTTCCAGCGTTTCGCGTCCTGTGCCCTCGGGATCGTACGCCGTCAAAATAATGTGAGTGCCCGCGATCTCCGGCAGCTCTTCGAAAGAAACCGCATAGTTCCATGCGTCCTGCCCATCGAACATCCCCCTTACTTTCTCGGGAGGTTTCATCTGCATGAGATTGTACAGAACGTCTCCGCCCATGTTGCGGTAACCGTACACTTTCACATCCTTCTGGAAAATGCTCAAAATCGTCACGGTCGTGTCCGCGGGGGCTTCGTCAGCCAGACGCTGCCGCGTCTTGGCCAGCTTCTCCTCGAACGAGGAAATCCACTTCTCCGCCTCTTCCTGCCTGTTCACCAGCTCCCCGAGCACGCGCATCTTGTCTATCAAGCCGTTGTTCAGCTTCAGCAGCACGGAAGGGGCGATCTTGGAATATTCCGTGTAGCTGTCGTCCCACGTAGAGATGATCAGGTCCGGCTCCATCTCGACAATCTGCTCCGTCGATTCGGCGAATCCTTCCGTTCCTTCGGCTTCCACGTAAGGATACTCGCTGAGCAGATACTCCGGATAACCGACCGGCCTTACGCCAAGCGCCAGCAGTTCCCCGTAATACCAATCCGCCACGATACGCTGCGGTTCCGTCGGCACGACCGATTTCCCTGCCGCATGCTCGAACTCCTTCGTGGCCGCTGCCGCCGGCGAGGCGGGCGCCGTCTGGCTTGGCGCGCTCTCCGGCGCGCTCGAAGCCGGGCTCGCGCCTACGGAGCCCGAGGGCGAAGGCGACGCGGACGGCGCGGAAGAACAGGCCGACAGCATCAGCATGAGGCTGAGCGCGGCGGCCGCCACCATAGTCTTGCTTCTATTCGTACCGAACATCGAATACTCCCCTTTTCTTGATGAGTGATCCAGCTGTGCCAGTCCTCTATCAGAATAAGGGAACTCCGCGCCATATCCCATGTCAGCATCGCGCAATCGGATTGAACTTATTTTCCTGCAATCGCCCGGCGTCATCTTGAAATGGCTTTTGAACATTTTGATCAGATTAAACTCGTCGGAAAATCCGCAGCTCCAGGCGATCTCCCTGAGCGTAGCGTCCGTGCTGAGCAGATGCGTCCTGGCCGCTTCCACCCGCTTGCGGATCAAATATTCTTGCGGGCTGAACCTTTCCTGCTTCTTGAACAGTCGGCTCAGATGGCCGGCACTGACGTGAAACATCTCCGCCATCGACTGCAGCGATACCGCCTCGTGATAGTGAGCGTCGATATAATGCTTAACGAGCGTCACGATATCGGGCTGAAGCACGTGCACGTCCCCCTGCTCCAGCTCTTCGTAAATCTCGTAGACGAACCGGTAAAAAGCGGCCTTGCCGAAGAAGCGCTGCAACGGGGAAGGCCCCGACCAGCGCTCGTGCATTTTCCGCAGCTGCTCCACGAAAAAAATCGGATTCCGGGGCGCGAAGCCGTACAGCTCCCGAAAAGGATTCGCAACGCCGAGCAGGCGTCTCAGCTCCGTCTTGTAGAACGGCGGCTCCTCCGCTTTGTAATACAGAACATAGCAATCGCATCTCGCGCCCGTAGGCCGGATGGACAGCCGCGTTCCCTTGCCGCCGTGAAACAGGCCGAATCGCTCCACGCCGTACAACGCATCGTTAAGCCTGACCTCGGCCGGGCCCCCGTAAGAGCAGACGAACATGCTGCTCGGCATCCGGTACTCGTTGATCGGCTCTCCGGCTTCAATCGGCCACTGGCGTATATCCGCTATCGTAATGGAAGATTGCAGCCAGACTTGCACCGCCTTGGCCAACTGCTCCCTGTCTCGCATACTCTCAACCGGGTTTCTCTCAATCAAATCCGCTCGCTCCTTCGCAAGGCCGAAAGTCCGCCGCCTCTAGAAGAGCGACGCCGTTCGGCATGCTTCGACGTAAGCTGATTATAATTGAGATTGATTCTCATTGTCAAAAATTGACCATCTCGCGGACAAACGCCGCCAGCATCACCGTCGGATCGAGACTGGCGAAGCTCGGGGAATAATTGTTCCCGTCCGCATGGGGAACTCTTCCCGCTAATGATACGTCTTGAGAAGGGACAGCTTCCCGAGAAGACCGAAGCGGGACAGGACGAGCGCCGCCGCAGCCGCCCCGATCCAGAAGGCGCCGATAAAGACATAGTCCCGTCCCGCCATGGCAGAGCGCCGGAGATAGGTGCGATTGCGATAAGCCCCGAAGGCGCGGGAATCCATGGAATAGGCCATGCGTTCAGCGTGGCGCAAGGAGGCCGAAAGGAGCGGCAGCGCGTACCTTTGCGTTCGTTCCAGTATTTTGCGGGAGCCCTTGCCCGTGTAGCCGCGAACCTGATGGGCCATTCGGACAAGCTGAAACTGGTTTTTAAGCAGGGGAACGAACCGAAGCACGGCCAAGGCGCCGAATCCGAACCGGTAGCTGACTTTCCATTGCTGAATCAGCGCACGAATAAAATCGGTCGTATCGGTCGTTAAAGTGAATAACAGCGACAGAACGAGCATAGCGAGCAGCCGCAAGCCGGTAGCCAGCCCGAACAGGAAGCCCGCCTCGTACACCTTCGCGAATCCCAGATCCAACCACAGCTCCGAGCCTTCGTTGACGCGGCCGCTCACCAGAAACGGATACACGAGAACGAATCCGAGCACGACGAGCAGCATTGGCGCGCATACCCGAAAATAACGCGATGCCGGAATATTCCCCAGCGTCAGCGTAACCCCGATCGTCAGCGTGATATACAGCAGCGGCGTCCAAACGTTGGTCGTCAAAGCCAGAAACAGCGCTGGCGGACCGATCGCCAGCAGCTTGGCAAGCGGATTGAGACGATGCAGGCAGCTCATACGCAGACCGCCCGCAGCAGCCGCTCGAGCTCTATGGAAGGCGGCAGACCAAGGCCGGCTTCCGCCAGCAGCTCCTCCCGGTCAAACAGCTCCCGCGTCCTGCCGTGGAAGATCAGCCGGCCCGCCTTGAGCACCGCGGCATGATCGGCATACTCGGCGATCATGCCCATATCGTGAGAGATGATCACGATCGTATGGCCGCTCTCCTGCAGCTCCTTCATCGTCCGCATCAGCTGCCGCGCGTTGCGCTGGTCCTGACCGAACGTCGGCTCGTCGAGGATCAGCAGCTTTTGCCCGGCAATGAGCATGGAGGCCGTGCTAAGACGCCTTTTCTCGCCGTGGCTTAATTGAAAAGGATTGGCATCGGCGTACGCCGCCAGTCCGAATCGCTCCAGCATCCGCTCCACCCGGGCGTCGACCTCCTCCTTGGCCAGCGCCAGGCTTTTTAATCCGAACGCCAGCTCGTCGGACACCCGATTCGTCACGAATTGGTGCTCGGGATTCTGGAACACGTATCCGATCTCGCGCGTCAGAAGCTGCGCCGGCCATTCCGCAAGATCGCGCCCTTGCAAGTAGATAACGCCCGGTTCCGCCCGCAGCAGCTTGATCATATAGCGCGCCAGCGTCGACTTGCCCGCTCCGTTCTGGCCGACAAGGGCCAGAAAATCGCCCTTGAGCACGCGCAAATGCATCGGCTTCAGCACGCCGTCTTTGTCTCGTGTAAATTCGGCCGGTTTGATTTCCAGAACAATCTCGGTTTCGGCGCCGTCGGCGGCATTGGCGTCGGATTCGGAGTCGATACCGGCATTGGCTCCCGTTTCGGCGCTGACGGCGGCATTGGCTGCGGATTCGGATTTCCGTCCCGCTGCGGTATGGAGAACGAGCTCCCGCACCTCTTCCGTCAAAGGAACCGCCTCCAGCAATTTTACGGTTTCCTGCACGGTAAGCGAAGCGCCGGGTACCGGCACTCCCCGTCGGATCAGCCGATGGGCCAATTGAACGGCATAAGGAAGCCATACGCCTTCTTGGACAAGCTCGTCGTATTGGCGGTAAAACACTTCCCGCGGAGAGCCGTCCGCCGCGATCCTGCCGCCGCGGCCGAGCACGAGGACGCGATCCGTCATCTCCATAAGCTCGTCGAGCTTGTGCTCGATCAGGAGAATCGTATAGCGGCCGCTCGCTCGCAGCTCGCGCAAAATCGCGAACAGCTCCCGCGTTCCTTCCGGGTCCAGATTGGCCGTCGGTTCGTCCAGCACGAGGACGCTCGGCCGCATCGCCAATACGGAAGCCAGAGCCAGCCGCTGCTTCTGCCCGCCGGACAGCTTGTCGATCCGGCTGTGCCTGAGCGCCGACAATCCCGTCTGCCGCAGCGCTTCCTCGATTCTCCGCTCCATCTCCTCCGGCTCGAGCGCTATATTTTCCAGCCCGAAGGCGACCTCGTCCTCCACCTTCATCGTAACCAGCTGCGCCTCCGGATCCTGAAAAACAAGGCCGACTTGCACGGCCAGCTCCGCAATCGTCGCCGCGGCCGTATCCATCCCCGCCACCCGGACGACTCCGTCGAACTCGCCGGGAATGCCGCCCGGAATGAGCCCGTTCAGGCAGAGCGCAAGCGAGCTCTTCCCCGCTCCCGACGCGCCGAGCAGCAGCGCCGTTTCATTCGCCTCGACTCGAAGCCGCACGCCGTCCAGCACGGGCTTGCTCGCTCCCGCATAAGCAAAGCGAACGTCGCGCATCTCGATCGCGCTCATCGCTTCCCATCGGCCGCCGCGAACGATCTGCGGTAGTCCGCCATAAAGCCCGCCTTCAGCATCGCGTCGGCCAGCAGCTTGGACAGCAAACCGCCGATCGCTCCGCTCAGGGCGGTCACCGCGAGCATCCCGATTTGAACGCCGATTGCCAAGGCCGCATGCCCGTACAGCGGGTACTCCAACAGCGTGCTGATCAGGGTTGCGACCGCGCCGCCGACCATCAGGAACGGCGTCGAATATTTCCTGTACAACATCGCCATAAACGGCAATTCGCATTCCAGTCCGCCAGCGACCGACCAGACGATTCCAATGAGTCCGTAGGGCGAGAAGGGCAGCACGACGACACTGCCGATCGTCAGCGCCGCCAGAGCGGCGCCGGGCTTGCGGACGAGATACAAGGCCATGAGCCCCGGAATCATGAACAGGCCGTCCGTAATTCTTGAAAACGCCGGTCCCAGCAGGGCCGCAAGCGGGAAATAAGCGAAGGTTACGGCGAGCAGCACAAACGCAAACACGACGCCGATCATTCCCGTAATCAAAATATCCTTTGTATTCCAGCCCCGCCCTCTGCGCTGCGGGGATTTGCGATTCTCCAATGCGGTTTCCATGTCCGGCCCTCCATTTTCTAATTGATAATCAATCTCAATTACTCATTTATTGTCATAAAAAAAGAGCGGCTCAGCCGCTCCATTCCGTCCGTTCCCGCTCCGTTCGGACAACGTTTTTCTGATATTGGGCCGGCGACATTCCTTTCACCGCTTTGAACGCCGCCGCGAACTTGCTCGGATTGCTGTAGCCGACCTTGCCGGCCACGGCCGTAATGGAATCGTCGCCGTGCCGCAGCAAATAGGCGGCTCTTTCAATTCTGTAATTGCGCAAGTATGCATAGACGGACTGACCGTACACAGATTTGAATACCAGCTTCATCGCCGTCTGCGAAATGCGAAAGCGATCCGATAATTCCTGCAGTGTCATATGCCGATCCATATGGTCGCGAATATACTCCATAATCCGCTTCACCGTATCGACCTGCTTCTTGGGAAAGTAGGGACGGATTTCCCCGTTCTGGGGAACGTCCGCAGCGCGAAGAACGTGCAGCAGCTCGATGATTTTAATTCTAAAATACGGTATTCGCAGCTCCTGGGAAGCCGTATACAGATCCGCGAAAATATCCCGAATCGGCTCCGTAGTCCGCATTAGAAAGGCGCGGTCTTCCTTGCAAAACTTGGCTCGCAGCGTCGGCAGATCGATGGAAAAGGAGGAGAACAAAGCCTGCGATTCCCGCTGCGCCTCGTCCAGCGCGATACCGATCGTAATCCCCTTGTACTCGTCCAGCGGAAATCCGAACGTCTGATCGGAAAAACTTCTCGTGCTGATCTGCAGATCCTCTTCGTCCAAATACATATATGAGCCGTCCCGGACCTCGCATTCGATCCGTCCATCGCGGCAATGATTGATGAAAAGCATCGGAACCTCTGGACGAAACCGGGAAAAACAGCTTTTCATCCGAAAATCGTTATACATGAGCCAGATGCCGGGATACACGTCGTAGCTCGTCATGACGCCCATACCGGTAGCGCCCCTGATCGTAATGATCGTGCATCCGTCCTCCCCTTGATCCGCCTCAATATTATCGCCGTAAACTACGCTTTTATCGAGATTGCCGGCTATTGTCATCTACCTCCCCGGACTTGCTGGATCAAGTATCGCATAACTCCGACCGCCTGACTACTCCGATGACGGCAGCGATTTGAACTGGTAAACCCATAGCTTTATTGAACAGACCCTGCCAATCTCATCTGACCGGAGCCCGGCAGAGGATCGTGAAACAGACACCAATCCTGAAGTATCTCCCCATCCGTCAGCAGGCAAGCGTCCAATTCCGCGATCAGCCGTTCCCGTTCCAGGTCGATGCCGATAAACACCACTTTATTGATGCGGTCTCCGTACCGGTCGTCCCAGTTCTCGGCCGCTTCCGGCTCCTCGCTCAGAAGGGCTTCGCGTTCCTCTTGCGGCAGCGCTGCGATCCAATACCCCGAAGGCCCGAATTGGATGGAAGGACCGGCCTGGCTGAGGCTTTGGCCGATGTCGTTGCGGGAGGCCAGCCAGATCATGCCTTTGGCGCGAACGACTTCGGGCGGCCATTCCTCCATCCAGTCCGCCAACCGTTCGGGATGAAACGGCTTCTGCCTCTCGTACACGAAAGAGGAGATGCCGTATTCTTCGGTTTCCGGCGTGTGGACGGGCTTCTCCATTTCCTTGATCCAGCCCGCGGATCGGCTCGCCTCTTCGTAATCGAACAGACCGGTATTCAAGATTTCCCGGGGATCGACGTTCCCGTTGACGGTTCGAACCAGCTTCGCCCTTGGCTGCAGCTTGCGAAGCACGCCCTCCAGCTCGTCCAGCTCTTCATCGGCAAGCTTGTCGCATTTATTCAGCAGCAGCACGTCGCAAAATTCGATCTGATCGATGAGCAGATCGACGACGTCCCGCGTATCGTCCTCCCCTACCGCCTGATTGCGTTCCAGCAGCGATTCCCCGGAAGAGAAGTCATTCCAGAAACGATACGCGTCGACGACGGTAACCATGCAATCCAGCCGGCACAGTTCCGACAGATCGATCCCTTGTGCTTCATCGCTGTAGGCGAACGTCTGCGCTACAGGCACGGGCTCGCCTACACCCGTCGATTCGATCAGAATATAATCGAAGCGATTTTCCCTGGCCAGCTTCTCCACCTCGACCAGCAAATCTTCGCGCAGCGTGCAGCAGATGCAGCCGTTCGACATCTCTACGAGCTTCTCGTCGATTCGCGACAGTCCGCCTCCCTCTTTAATCAGCGAAGCATCGATGTTGACTTCGCTCAGATCGTTAACGATAACAGCGATTTTCAGCCCGTGCCGATGGTTCAGCACATGATTGAGCACGGTTGTTTTGCCCGAGCCCAGATACCCGCTCAGTACGGTTACCGGAATTTTGTTTGGAGTCATTTTTACCACCCTTTTCTTTGATAGAACCGCTCGGCGGCCCGCTGCAGCAGCAAGCAAAACGAACGATTATGACCGATGTAGAAGGAGGACAAATCGTACCGGCCGCGCGAGGCCTCGAACGTAACCAGCAGGCGGTGCCGCATTTGCCGCATCGCAAGGCGCACGAATCGATCCGCCTGCTCCGATGCGAACAGCGTCATATACGCATAAAGCGAATGGTCCTCCGGCTCGTCGAGAACGCTGACCCCGGCGCAGGAAAACTCGGTTTGAACGTTCATCCTCTTCAGCAGCGTTAACGTGCCGAGAAGCTCGGCATCCACTTCGATGTTTCCCAGATGCGCCGTTTGCTTGGCTCTTCTTCGGAGCTTGGTTCGCTTCAGCCAGCTTTCCAACTCCGCTTCCCTTCGCTTCCAGCTTTCCGCCGAATGAACGCTGATCACCTTTTCCGCATCGTTGTCGATGCCGACGACGTAGGCCACGAGGCCTCCCCCTCTCTCCGGACAAACGAGCGCCGCAGGTGATAAGGCAGCCTGCGGCGCATGTCCCTGTTCCGTTTTATTGAAATGTCGGCAGCGGGTCGTTGAACAACCGCCAGTTGCCCTTCATCTCGGATTCCGTCAACAGCGCCTCGTCCAGGCTGCGCGTAATTTTTTCCCTGTCCAGTCCAACGCCGATCAACACCAGCTTGGTCACGCGATCCCCCCACTCGTCGTCCCAGTCGGGAGATTTGGGAAAGTCATGCTCGCTGCCGAAATACAGACGCTTCTCGTCGTCGCTCAGCGCGGCCACCCATAACCCGGCAGGAGACATCTGACGGGATACCCCGGCTTGGCTGAACGAGACCGCCATGCTGTTGCGGGTAGCTACCCACATGATGCCTTTTGACCGTACGACCTCTTTAGGCCAGTCGCCGAGCCATGTCAGCAAACGTTCAGGATGAAACGGGATTTTACGCGAGTACACGAACGACGAGATCCCGTATTCCTCGGTTTCCGGCGTATGGTGGTCCTTCTGCAGCTCCTGAATCCATCCGGCGGAGCGGCTGGCCTCTTCGAAATCGAACAGATGCGTATTGAGAATGTCCTTGGGATCGATTTTGCCGTGGCTCGTACGGATGATCCGCGCCCGCGGCTGAAGTCCTCTCAGCGCCGTCTCCAATTGATCGAGTTCGGCTTCGCCGACCATATCGCATTTGTTGATGACGAGCACGTCGCAAAATTCGACCTGATCGGTCAGCAGGTGCACGACGCCTCTCGTATCGCCCTCTCCGGCTTCCTGATTCCGGTCTCTGAGCGTATCCCGAGTGTTGAAATCCTGCCAGAAGTGATACGCGTCCACTACCGTTACCATGCAGTCGAGACGGGTAAGCTTGGATAGATCGATATCCTGCTCTTCATCGACGTAAGTGAAGGTTTGAGCGACCGGCAGCGGCTCTCCGACTCCGGTCGATTCGATCAGAATGTAATCGAACCGTTTCTCCCTCGCCAGCCGCTCCACTTCCTGAAGCAGGTCGTCGCGCAGCGTGCAGCAGATGCAGCCGTTCGACATTTCCACCAGCTTCTCGTCCGTGCGGCTCAGCCCTCCCCCGTCCCGAACGAGATCGGCATCGATATTGACCTCGCTCAGATCGTTGACGATGACTGCGACCTTCAGACCTTCCCTGTTATGGAGCACATGGTTCAAAATCGTCGTCTTGCCCGCGCCCAGATAGCCGCTCAGCACCGTAACCGGGATTTTTTGCTCCTCTTCCTTCGTCAATACGCTCATCTTTTTCCGCTCCTTCATAGGCGAATCGTCGGATCAGGCGGGATTCATCTCGTTTTCTTGTTTCCCGCAACGCCGCAATCCGCGCAGTATCCGAATACGTCAAGTTGATAATTAACCGTATGAAACCGCATAGGCAGCGCAAGCTGGACTTGTGCCGGGTTGAAGTCGACCGGAATCGTTTTTTCGCAATCCATACAAATAAAGTGAAGCTGCGGCTGCGCCCGGTCGATGACTCGATAACGGATTTCGTTGGCCATGGCGAAAGTTTCAATAACCCGCATCGCACCGAAGATTTTCAGATTTTTGTAGATCGTGCCGTAGCTTACGCCGCGGAACCTCTTCGCCATCTCCCGATACAGCTCCACGGCCGTGAACGGACGTTTGTAGTTGAGAACTAAATCGACCATTGCTTTCCTCTGCGCGGTAATGCGAAATCCTTGCTGGAGCATCTCGTTCAGCAGCGCGTCTCTATTCAAATGATTTCACCTGCCTGCGGGAACAGCATAATGATGCAAATGGAGTCGAGAGAGGTTCATCGCTTGCGCCCGCCAACCTCCGGATTTATACGTAATTATTACGATTAAAGATCAAGAAAACTGCCGCTTCATCTCTTCAATGCAGTCCCGACTCACCATTTTCCCTCGAAAATAAACCAGATTTTCCGAGCTTCCCGTGAAAATGCATGTAGGTTCATACTTGCGGAGCATAATCCGTTCTCCGTCCACGAAAATTTCAATCGGATCCTTCTCCCCGATGCCCATCGTGCGGCGCAATTCGATCGGGAGGACGATTCTCCCCAATTCGTCGACTTTGCGGACGATGCCTGTCGCTTTCATCATGCGCTGTTCCTCCTCTGGCGATTCTCTTACGACGCTCCGACCTTCGCGTTCTCTCTGCTGCCGGTCGCTCTGGGCTTGTATTCGGTAAAGGCGGTCTCAATATGCGCCTGACTCAGCGGACTGTCCTCGATGATCGCTTTGCGCTTGGCTTTCAGGATAATCTGCTCCATATCCGCAAAGCTGCATCCGCTCAGCAGCTCCGAAGCCGCTTGATGAACGGTTCCCCGACTCTCGAAATCTCCGATCAACAGCGAAATGAACTCGTTGCGGCTGGCCTCCTCCGGCATACCGTACGTCATTTTCGTATCGAAACGGCGCCAGACGGCATGATCCAGCTCCTCCTCCAAATTCGTCGCGGCTACGAACACGCTGTCCCCTTCGAATTCGTCCAGACACTGCAGCAGCGTATTCACCGCTCTGGCCATTTCCTTGACTTCGTCGTTGTTCTCCCGGGTCCTGGCCACCGCGTCGAACTCATCCAGAAAGAGCACGCAGGGCGAGCCCTTGGCGTAATCAAATATTTTACGAATGTTGCTCCCCGTCTCACCCAGATGGCTGTGAATGATCGCGTCGAGCCGAACCAAAATGAGCGGCAGCTCGAGCCGGGCTGCCAGATAGAAGGCGGTCAGCGTCTTGCCTGTGCCCGGCGGGCCGAACATGACGACTTTGTTGGGAATCGGCACATCGTATTGCTCGAATTTGTCCTTCATGCCGAGAATCGTAATAAACTCCTCGACGATTTGCCGGTTAACCGGCGGCAGAACAATGCGTTTGACTCTCCTTGCGCATTCCTTGACCTCGTAGTAGGTGCCCATGTCGATGCCCTTGGACCGGGGGAGGCGCAAATTTGCTTTGTTTTTGCTCATGCTTGAGAAGCTCCTTAACCGGATGTGCGGTCGAATTCAAGACTCGATGTCGAGTTACTCCCCGATGCCGCTTCATGATCGAAATCGGACTTTTTCAACTGCCTCTTAATGGTTCATCAATGCCGGGGAAGTCCAGAAGACCCCCTCCCGATCCAGCTCTACCCGCTCCAGCTGATGCTCGAAGTCGGGACACGGCGTTATCGAAGGAACCAAGCTCCACTCGCCGTCGTCATCCAGCGCATGGACGCTCCATATGCCCCGCTCAAGACGAAATTGCGCGATTGCTGTACGGGTCCATTGCCGGCTGCCGTAATCCGGGCGCTCCTCCGACAAGGTGAGCCGGTTGCCGTCCCATTCGTACCTTAAGCGAACGGACGCACGGACCTCCCGAGGGACCTTCAAATCGATATATCCATCCAAAAGCTTCCCGAGTCTTCGGATCGTAAACGAATCCATCCCTCTTTCACCTCGCCTTGTGCGAATACAAATCCGCAACGCCGAAACGGCGTCTTATTAAGACGACCGATTCGGCATGCGGCGACCGCGTTCTACTCGTTCAACGCCTTCTTCAAAGCTTCCAGATTGCTTCTCATAATGGCGATGTAGTCCTGGTTGTTGCCGACTTCCTCTTCCGTCAGTCCTTCGAGCGGATTAAGCACATCCGTCCGGGCGCCAAGCTCGTCCGCCACCGTCTGCGCCACCTTCGGGTCGACCAGCGTCTCGAAGAAGATCGTCTTGACTTGGTGCTCCTTGGCGAACTCCACGATTTCCGCCATTTCGTTCGGAGACGGCTCCTGGTCGGGAGACAGCCCCGAAATCGGAAGCTGCGTAAGTCCGTAGCGCTTGGCGAGATAGCCGAACGCCGCGTGCTGCGTCACGAACTCCTTGCGTTTGGCGCCGCCCAGCTCCGTCTTGAACGCCTCGTCCAGCTCCTGCAGCTTGGCGATATACGCGTCCGCGTTTTTCTTGTAATCGTCCTTGCGGTCCGGATCGGCCTTCGCGAAGGCGGCGGCGATCGCCGCGACCTGCTGTTGGGCCAGCACCGGATCTAGCCATACGTGCGGATCGAGCACATGCTCGTGTTCATCCGCGTGTTCGTCCCCATGCTCGTCGGCATGTTCATCTGCGTGTTCGTCCTCGTCCGCATGCTCATCTGCGTGTTCATCTGCATGTTCGTCTTCGTCCGCATGTTCATCTGCGTGTTCATCTGCATGCTCGTCCGCGTGTTCGTCTTCATGTCCGTGCTCGTGCTCGTGCGGCAGGCCTTCCATCAGCTCGATGCCCTCGCTCGCCTTCACAATGATTCGCTTGTCGTTAGCTGCGCTTGCCAGCGCGTCTTCGACCCACTCCTCTACGAGGCCGTTGTATACGAAAATATCGGCTTCCTTCACTTTGACCATGTCCTGCGGCGAAGGCTCCCAATCGTGCGGCTCCGTTCCGGGAGGAACGAGCGCGACGACGTCGGCGTATTCCCCTCCCACCTGCTTGCTGAACTCGTACATAGGATAAAAAGTCGTGACGACTTTCAGCTTGGCGGCTCCCGCGGCGCTCGCGCTGCCCGAAGGCTCCGCGCTGCCCGACGCCGTACCGGTCGGCTGGTCGTTCTTGCCACAGCCCGCCAGCGCCAAAGCCAATCCCGCTATCAATATTACCGATGTCTTAAGTCTTTTTTTCACCGTTATTTCCTCCCGAAATCCGATATTCATAGAAGTTTCCTGATGCTATGGGTCGCTTTCCTTATTCCGATTCCCGCAATAAGCAGCACCAACAGTACGAAAGCGATCGTCCCCCCGGGAGGCGTACTCAACTGATAAGAAGCCGCCAGGCCGGAAAATACGCCCGCCAATCCGATGCCCATGGAGATGAGTAATGCCGCGGCGAAGCTGGGTGCGATCCGAATCGCCAGCGCTGCGGGAAGCACAATAAGAGAAGAGACGAGAAGCACTCCGACGATCGGAATGCTGGCCGCGACGATCATCCCGGTAATAACGCTGAAGCCGAGCGAGATCCACTTGACCGGAAGCCCGTTCGTCTTCGCCGTCTCCTCATCGAACGTCATCTGGTACAGCGGTCTGCGCATGAAATAAAAAAACGCGCCTCCAACCAAAGCTACCGCACCCATAAGAAGCAGCTCGGTCCGATTCACGGCTACGACAGAACCGAATAAGTAAGAAGTGAAGCTTTTGTTGGTCGCGCGGGCAAGGCTCATCAAGATCACCGCGGTTGACAGCCCGCCGACCATAATAATGGCGACGGACATCTCGCTGTAGGTTTTGTAGGCTCTTCGCACGTATTCCACCGCGACGGCCCCCGCGACGGCAGCAATAAACCCCGTCAAGGTCGGGTCGATATGAAGATATATTCCCGCAGCTACGCCGGCTAGCGATACGTGCGAAAGCATATCCGCCATTAACGCCTGCCTGCGAAGCATCAGATAAACTCCCAGAGCCGAAGCGATGAGCGCGATTATCCCACCGGCGCAAAATGCCCGCTGCATGAAGTCGTAGTGCAGCATTTCCAGCCTCCATCTTCTTTGCGTTCCAAGGTAATACAGCGGTCGAGATACTCCGCCATCTCCGACAGGTTGTGCGTGACCATCACCACGGTCCGGCCGTAATCCTTGACCTGGGCCTGAAGCAGGCGATAAAATCCGACCCGGCTTTCCTGGTCCATGCCGGTCGTCGGTTCGTCCAGTACGAGCAGGTCCGGCTCCTGGGCAAGCGCCCTGGCGATGCACACCTTCTGCTTCTGTCCGCCGGACAATTCGCCGATCTTGCGATGACGCAACTCCCACATTCCCACCTGCCGGATCGCCTCCTCCGTTACCCGGCGGTCCTCCTGATCGAGCCTGCGCAGCCAGGAGCCTCTGGCATGTCTGCCGGAACGGACGAATTCCGTAACCGTGCTCGGGAACGCGCCGTTAAAAGCGGCGATCTGCTGCGGAACGTAACCGATCGCCAGCTTGCCGCCTCCGATATTGCGCCGGGCCAATTCCACCGTACCGCTCCAAGGCTTCAGCAGCCCCAACATCAGCTTAAGCATCGTTGTTTTGGCGGCCCCGTTCTGACCCGAGATCGTCACGAATTCCCCGAAAAAAATATCGACGTTCGCCTGCTCCAGACACGGAACGTCCCCGTAACCGAAATTGACGTTTCGCAGCGATACCATTCGCATAAGCCCGCGTTCCCCCCTTCCTTCGTATGTCACGGCTTCGACCGCTCCAAACCTTTTTCAAATTGCGTAATTATTACGATTTGCAGTCATAAAAAAAGCGTTCCAAGGATGACCAAGCCGCGCCCGGCCATGCTTGCGGGAAATTAGCGAGTTTCCCGGTGAAGCGTATATTTCTTGAGACGAGGACTATACTTTCGGAGTTCCAGACGGTTCGGGTGCGTTCTTTTGTTTTTCGAGGTCGTGTAGTTGCGATCTCCCGTTTCCGTGCAAGCCAGCGTGACGATCACTCTCATTACGCTCACCTCCTTCGTTCATATTTAATTGTAATTATTACGCATATAGAAAGCATAGCGCCTAATGACCGGTCTGTCAACGTCTAGTCGACAAGCCGTAAAAAGTTTTGGAGAAAAAGGCCCCGATCGCAAGCTGTCGGAGACCGCATGCCGGAGCCGCTGGCGGGTTCGCTTTATTGAAGCTGGCACTCCTCGCACAGTCCGTATACTTCAAAACGGTGCCGCAAAACTTTGTAGTTGCCGGGCAGGTTCACGTTTTGCTCCATGGGGCAAAATTCGAAGGGAAGGGTCTTTTCGCAGTTGACGCAAATCAAATGATGATGGTGGTGGGAAATGCAGTTCTCCCTGAACTTCAATCCGCCCTCCATAAAATAAAAATGCTCCAGAACCCCCATCTCGCTAAGCATGCGGAGATTCCGATAGACGGTATCGAAGCTTACGCTCGGATAATGGACGACCATCTGGTCGTAGACGTCTTTGGGGGACAGATACCCGTCGTAATTCGCGAAAATGCCGGCCAGCGTCTTTCTCTGCTCGGTCACTCTCCAGCCGTTCCTGGACATCGTCTCCAGCATGTTTTTTACTTTGTCGTTCGCCATTTCCGCCCCAACCGTTCCCTTCGCCCGAAATTTGCAGATTTCGCAGCGGACATTGTCTATCCTTCGTATTTTACCAAGAACGCGGGCATTTGTCATATGGCTCGACGAGAGGGGCGGGGTGTCTTAAGCGCCGGGAGGCCCCAAGGCCAGTAAAGTGCCTTGGCGGCATACGTTCGGAACCGATGGGGAGGCCCGAGGCCAATAAAGTGCCCTGGCGGCATGCGATTGGAACCGATGGAGAAGCTCAGAGGCCAATAAAGTGCCTTGGCGACATGCGATTGGAACCGGCGGGGAAGCTCCGAGGCCAATAAAGTGCCCTGGCGGCATGCGATTGGAACCGATGGAGAAGCTCAGAGGCCAATAAAGTGCCTTGGCGACATACGCTCGGAACCGATGGGGAGGCTCCGAGGCCAATAAAGTGCCTTGGCGGCATACGCTCGGAACCGATGGAGAGGCTCCGAGGCCAATAAAGTGCCTTGGCGGCATACGCTCGGAACCGATGGAGAGGCTCCGAGGCCAATAAAGTGCCTTGGCAGTATATACCTGGGAGGCAATTGGGGTCTATACTTGCTTAACCTGACAACATTGAGACAGCCCGGCCGCTTAACCCTCGTCGAGCTTTTTGCTCATATGCGCGATCCGATCCGACTCCCAATACCGTTCCTGGTAACCCCGAGACAGCCAGAACGGGTAGCCTCCTGGCAAATGCAAAGACGTATGCAGGTAGCTTTCCGTATAACCGGCCTCTCTGGCAAACCTCTCGGCCTCGGCGTACAGCCGACTCCCCAGGCCGCTTCTGCGCCGATCGGGACGAATGTAGAATTTGACGATTTCGCAGACCGGACCGGCACCAATCGTCGGCTCCACCTCCGGGAACCGCCTGTCGTACGGTCGAACCGCCGCCGTGCCAAGAAGGGCTCCGTCCGCATCCACCGCGATCAGGAAGACGGCGTTCTCCGGACGCGCGTAGACTTCTTCGAAGAAAAGCAAATCCCGCGGATTCTCCTCGTAAGCGCCTTTCGGATACAAGTCCCGCATCAGCGCCAGAACAAACTTCGTTATGTCGCTCCTCTTCTCCGGACCTGCAACCGCAATTCGATATTCCGCAGATGACTTCACCAATCGATTTCTCCTTTTCATGCGCTTGCAGCGGCTCCGTCTGCGCCTCTAGACTTCCGGTTCGTCCCCCAGGCGATGCCTGCGCAAACGACGGCCAGTACAGCGCTCGCCTTGTACATCGCGCCATAAGAATACAGGTCGGCAACGGGCCCCATCCCCGCGCCGCCCAGCGATACGCCAAGATCGGCCATCGCGATAAACCATCCGATCAATACGTTCCTCGACGTCTTAGGCAGAACGAACGTCAAGTACGAGATCAACGTCGGATACAACGTCGCCTGAGCCAGGCCGATCAGCACGGCCGCGGCATAGAGCGCCGCCGGCCCCAACTCCGGAGACAGAGACAGCAATGCCGCCCCCGAGGCGCAACAGAGGCACACTGTCCCCACGAACCCCGGATGCCACCTGCCGTCGGACGGGAGCTTCTTGCTGAACGCGAAACGGACAACGACGATCACGGAAGCCTGGAGCATGAGAAACACGCCCGCATTTCCGTACGGAATCTCCCCGGCATACAGCGGTATAAACGTAGAGACGGAGCCGAATACGACGGAAACGAACAGCATCAGCAGACAGCAGATCCACAGCGGACCGAGACTGCCCTTTCGCTTCGATTCGCCGGATGATGGATTGCCGTCCGAGGATTCCACGGGCGAAACATGCTGCAGCCTGGCATAAAAACCGAACCAGCCGGTCCCCATGGCAATCGCGATCATGACGAGCGTAAAGGCGCTCATGCCTCCCCAGTTCCACAAGCCGATCGCGAGAATGGGTCCGGCAATCGTCGGCATGTACGTGAACAGCGAATAAAGCGATATTCCCCGCGAGCGCTCTTGCTCCGGCAAGGCATCGATAATCCCGATCTGAAGCGCCATTGAGAAAAAAGCGGTGCATATCCCCTGCATGACGCGGGCCGCCATGTAGCCTTCCAGCCCGGACACCGTGTACAGAAGCAGCGCGGCGCCGTTCACGACGAGCAAGCTGCGCAGGATGATCTCCGGACCGAACTTGTGAATCAGGCGCCCCGCCCAAGGGCGGAAAAACATGCAGGTAAACATGTAAGTGCCCATCATCAGCCCGATCTGCCCGTTGCTCGCGCCGAGCGCTTCTCCGCGCAGCGGAAGGATGACGTTAAGAATCGAATTGGCGCTGAAAAACAGCAACGCAAGCAGGTATAAACGCACAAAGGGCCTGGATAAGGCGTTGCTGAGCAGCATTGCGACAATCTCCGCCTTCCGTTGTAGTTTATTCGGGGACGGCCGTCCCGAGGCCGAGCCTGGAGTTTCGCAGCTCCGCGTTCAGGAGAAGCGTCGACTCCGGAACGTCAAGCTTCGCGGTCAGCTCCGGCCTGTAATTGCCGGAAGGCTTGCCACTCCACGGCCGCAGCTGGCGCGCCGCTTCCCGGATCTCGGCGACGTCCGCGTACGCGGCGAAGCCCTGACTCTCCATCCATTCGTCGTTAAACAGCGTCTGGACGTAACGGTCTCCTCCGTCCGAGACCATGCACACGACGCGCTCCCCGGGCTTCAGCTCCTGGACGATTTTGAGCGCGACCAGGGCGCAGGCTCCGCTCGAAGGCCCCATCAGAATGCCTTCGTTGCGGGCGAACGCCCTCGCCGCGAGAAAAGCCTGCTCGTCGTTCACCTTGTAGACGCTGTCCACGTGTTCGACGTTCAGATTGTCCGGCGTCCAGCTGAGCCCGATTCCGGGAATGCGGTAAGCCTCCGCGTCTCCTCCGAAGATCGTGGAGCCGACGGCATCTACGCCGACGACCTGCGCCTCGGGCGCATAGGTTTTCAAATACCGGGAAATTCCGCCCAGTTGTCCGCCCGTGCTCACCGCGGTGACGAAAGCGGCCAACCGGCCGGAGCAAGCCTCCACAATCTCGCGGGCCGTCGTGCGGAAATGCGCCTCGCTGTTCAGCAGGTTAAAGCATTGATCCGGCCGATAGCTATTCTCGATTTCCCTGGCCAGCCGGTTGGCCAGCGAGATTCTTGTCTTGTGATAGCTGCCCGAATCGTCCTGCTCCGTCACGACGATCACTTCCGCGCCGAAGCCCTTCAGCAGCGCCAGATTGGCGCTTGTCGTCTTGGGATCGACCAGAATGACGACACGGTAGCCTTTGGCCGCTCCGATCATCGCCAGCGAAATGCCGAAATTGCCGCTGGACGACTCGATAATCGTGCCTCCGGGCTTCAGCCAGCCTCTGCGCTCGGCTTCTTCGACGATGAACAGCGCAGCCCGATCCTTGATGCTGCCGCCCGGGTTGTAACGCTCGTATTTGAATAAAAGCTGACCCTCGTCCGCTTGATTGCTGTTAGGAGATGTAAGAAGCGGAGTCTTGCCGACGGTTTCCAAAATATTGGCGATCACGCTCATCCTTCCCTTCCTTTAGACAAGACCGTCCTCCATATCGCCGGCGCATTTGAGCAGCAGTTGGGTGTGCGGCTGACGGCTTTCGTGAAGCCGTCCGCTCTCCTGCTTCCGCTCTCCGAAGCTCCCGCTGCTCATCACCGCGATATGGTGACAGAACGCGCGCAGCACCCGAATATCATGCGAGATCATCAGAATGGCAAAGCCGAATTGCCTCTGCAGACGCTGCAGCAGCTCCAAAATCTGCGCCTGGACGCTCATGTCCAGCGCGGACACCGCTTCGTCGCAGATGAGAATGTCCGGCCGGAGCACCAGCGCCCGGGCAATCGCGATGCGCTGGCATTGGCCCGTGCTGAGCTGCGGAGGCCGCCTCGTCTGCGCTTCGTCGGCAATGCCCACTTCGCGCAGGTAATAAGCGGCGAGCGCCTCCCGCTCCTCCTTGCCGCCGATCCGCAAATAGTGCAGCGGCTCCTGCACGAGCTGGAGCGCGGTGCGCCCGGGATTCAGGCTCGCCCGGGCATCCTGGAAGACGAGCTGGATCCGCTTGCTCGTCTCGCGCCTGGCCTTCCCCTTCAAATGCCCGATGTCCGCGCCCCGAAGCAAAATGCGTCCTTCGCTTGGCCGCTCCAGACCGGCGACGCACTTGGCCAGCGTGGACTTGCCGCAGCCGCTCTGTCCCAGAATGCCGAGAATTTCCCGCTCGTTCAACGTCAAGTCGACTTGTTGCAGCACGCGTTTTTTTCCGCCGAACGTTTTGCTTAACCGGACAATTTCCAGCACGGGTTTTCCGGCTGCAGGCGGCAAACCGTGCGCCGGCCTGGCAATCCGGTTTCGTGCCGCGAGCAGCTCGCGCGTGTAGGCGGACGCCGGCCTGGTCAACACGGTCCTCGTATCCCCTTCCTCCTCAATAACCCCCTTGTTCAGAACGATAACCCGATTGCCGACGGCATTGGCGACCGCAATGTCATGGGTAATCAGCAGCACGGTCAAACCCATCTCCCGCTGCAGCTTCCGCAGCAGATCCAGCACTTCTTTCTGGCTTACCGTATCGAGCGCGGACGTCGGTTCGTCCGCCACGAGCACGGCAGGCTCGAGGCACAGCGCCAGCGCCAGGCAAATCCGTTGGCACATCCCCCCGCTCAATTGGAACGGATAGCATTCCAGAATGTGCCGGACATCCTTGAAATTCAGCCTTTCCAGCATGGCGGCGCTGATCGCCGCCGCTTCCTCCGCGGAGGCCAAGCTGTGATAGAGCAGGCTTTCCTTGAAATGATCCTTGATTTTCATAACGGGATTAAGCGCCGATTGGGCGTCCTGGAACAGCATCGCGATGCCTCTCCCGCGAATTCGCTCCCAAGGAATCCCGGGCTTGCCCAAGTCGGGAATCCGCTCGGCGCCGACCCGCAAGGAACCTCCTCCTATGCGGGCCGACGGAGGCAGCATGCCGGTAACGGCTCTGGCGATCGTCGATTTCCCCGACCCGCTCTCCCCCAGCAGAACGAGAATCTCGCCTTTTCCCAGATGGAAATCCAGCGAATTCAGAACGGTCGTTCTTCGTCCGTTCTGCTCGTAGGCGACCTGCAAGCCTTTCACTTCCAATGCCTCGGCACGATTATCGGACGACATGTCGGGCCTCCTATAGTTCCAGTTTTTCATAAGGGTCCAGCCGGTCGCGCAGCCCTTCCCCGATCAGGTTAAAGGCCAGCACGGTCGCGACGATAAAAGCCGCCGGGCCGATCAGAATATGCGGCGCCTGGAAGAAATGGGCGCGGCCGTCCGCCAGCATGCTGCCCCATTCGGGTGCGGGCGGCTGCGCGCCCAGGCCGAGGAAGGACAGCGCCGCGATGGACAGAATGAGCGTGCCCAGCTCGAAGGTGGCGAGAATCAGCACAGGGCTGATCGCTTTGGGGAGCAGTTCCTTGCGCATGATCGCCAAATTCGAGGCGCCCAGCACTTTGGCCGCCGCATAAGACGTTTCGTTCTTGGCGTGCAGCACGACGCTGCGGGTCAGACGGGCGAAGCTCACCCACCATACCGATACGACGGCCAGCAGCAAATGAACCAGCCCCGTGCCGAACAATCCGGCGATGACCATGGCGAACACCATGAAGGGAAACGCCAGCAGCACGTCGATGATTCGCATCAGAATATGATCGAGCGCCGAGCCGTGGAACATCCCCGCCGCCATGCCTACCAGCAGCCCGATCGCCAAAGCCGCGCACAGCGCCAGCAGCGACGACAGCAGCGTCGTCTGCCCGCCGTGCAGCGTACGGGACAGAATGTCCCGGCCGAAGCGGTCCGTGCCCAGCCAATGTTTCTCGCTCGGCTTCTCCAGACGCTCGGCCGCGTTTTGCGCCACGGGATCGTAAGGAGCCAGCAGAGGCGCGCCAAGGATGGCGATCGCAAGAATCGCCAGCACGACAACGCCGACGATCAGGCTCGCCGGATTTTTGGAATTAAACCGTCTCTTCACGGCCTGCCTCCCCTTTGTGATGGATTCGCGGGTCAAGCGCGCTGTAGACGACATCCACGAGAAAATGAATCAGAACGACCATCAATACCGCCACGAGCGCGTAGCCCTGGATGACCGGATAATCTTTGACCAGAATGCTGTCCAGAGCATACTTGCCGATGCCCGGCCAGGAGAAGATGCTTTCGATAACGACGGCTCCGCCGATCAGACCGGCAAAGCTCAGCGCGACCATCGTGACCAGAGGAATGAGCGCGTTCCTGGCGGCATGCCGGACGACGCGCTTGCGGTCCAGTCCCCGCGACTGGGCGGACGACACATAGATTTTGCCGAATTCGGTCAGCAGATTGGCTCTCATGATGCGAACCAGCTGCGGAGCGCCGAGAACGCCCAAGGTGAGCGCCGGCAGCCACAGCCTGGCTGCGCTGAAGTCGCTGCTGATTTCGTAGACGCCGTATTTCACGGCAAACAGGGCCAGCGCGACCAGGCCGACGACAAAAGCCGGAGTGGACGCCAGCGCGACGCAAGCGACGCGAATGAGTTGGTCGGCCAGCTTGCCCGACCGGAGCGACGCGACCATTCCGAAGAATAGTCCCAGCGCGATCTGAACGAGCAGCGCCGACAGCGACAGCGTAACGGTAGCGGGCAGCCTGGCCGCGATTTCAGAGCCGACCTGCTTGCCGGTAAAGATCGACGTGCCTAGATCCCCTTGCGCCAGCCGGCCCAGCCACGAAACATACTGCACGGCGATGTTACGATCCAGCCCCAATTCCGCGCGCAGCTCCGCCACCTTCTCGTCGTAGGCGCTCGTTCCCTGCGCGGCGATTTCGCCGGGATGCCCCAGCATCAGCCGCACCGGATCGCCCGGAGCCAGACGGATCAGGGCGAAAATGATCAGCGTGGCAAAAAACAGCGTAAGCAGCGCCTCCAGCAGTTTGCGCAAAAGCACGGTATGCATGGCGATTATTTGGCAGTCAGCGTCAGGTTGGCATTCACGACGTTCTCGAATTGCCTGAAGTGCTCCTCGAAGCCTTGCAGCGAACTGCTCACCGCCGTTACCTGCGGACGCGGGAACAGGCTGATGACCGGCGCCTGCTGGGCGACCCGCTCGTTGATCTGGAGCGCCAGATGATGTCTCGATTGCCGGTCTCCGGCCTTCTTCAGCTCCTCCAGAAGCCGGCTCGTTTCCTCGTCGTTGTAGCCGCCGTAGTTGGCTCCTCCTTCGGACGAATACTGTCCCGACAACACGGCGTATTCTTCGCCGAAGGTACTCCAGGCTTCAATGGAAGCGTCCCAGTCTCCGGACTCGCGGGCCGTCTCGATCAGGCTGTAGTCGCCGTGCTGCACTTCCGCCTTCACGCCGATTCGGCTCCATTGGCTTTGCAGCGCTTCTCCCAGCGCCTTGTCGCCGCCCCAGGTCATCAAGTGCACCGTTAACGGTTTTCCGTCCTTGTAGCGAATGCCGTCGGACTCCTTGAGCCAGCCCGCCTCATCCAGAAGTCCGGCCGCTTTATCCGCATCGAACTGGCTGTATACCGCGTTTTTCGCCTCGGCGTAAGCCGGATTGCTGCCTAACCAGGTCGTCACGGGCGTGCTCTGCCCTTCGGCGGCCAGAATGACCAGTTCGTCGCGATCCGCGCCCCAGGAGAGCGCCTGCCGGACGCGGACGTCCTGAAGCTGCGGCTGGCTCAAGTTCAGATAGATCGTCTGCGTCGAGGCGGCCGGAGCCGCGGACAGATACACTTCTTTATTATCCTTGAACTGGGTCAGACTGGAGACGGGCACGTTAAGCGTCACATGGCTGCGTCCGCTCAGGGCGGACAGCACCCTCGTCTGCTCGTCGCTGATTTCCTCGAACACGACGGTTGGAATCGTTGGCTTCCGTCCCCAATAATCTTCGTTGATCGCCAAAACCATTTTCTGCTTCGGAGAGAACTCCGTGACTTTGTACATCCCGGTAAGATCCATCGTCGCGACATCCTCGTGGGAAGCCTCGGCGTTATGAATAATCGTCTGATAGTAGGACAGATTCAGCGGTACGGGCAGATGCTCGCGATTGGTTTTCACCTGCAGCGTATAATCGTCGAGCTTGGTAATCGTTAGATCGTTCAGGAACGGCTGGGCCTGCAGGTCCAGCGATTTGGAACGCTCCAGCGAAGCGATGACGACGTCCGCGTTAACCGCCTTGCCGCTCCAGAAGCGGACCTCCGGTCTCAGCTTGATCTCCCAGGTCGTCGGATCGACCTCCGTTGCGCTCTCCGCGAGGGACGGCTCGACTTCGCCGCCCGCATTTACCTTGAACAGCGCTTCCCCCGCTCCGATGTTTCTCAGATAGCTCGAGGTCAACGGCTTGACCGGATCCAGACTGGCGTTGATTTCCTGGCCGATGACGACCAACTCCTGCGGCTCGGCGCCGCTTGCCTCCGGACTGGGCGAGGCTTCGCTCGGCGTCGAGCTTCCGGCCGGAGATGAGCTCGCGGGCGAGCCGTTCCCGGTATTCGAATTGCCGCCGCTGCAGCCGGCGACCGCCAAACTCAATCCTAATAGGACAACAGACCATAGCTTCTTCATTCTTGTCTCCACTCCATATCGATATCGATTTTTAATCGCTTATACAGCCACGGCGATCGCCTGCATGCGCGTTCCCGTCATCTCGTCGCCGAACGCCAGCGGCTGCCCGGGCTCGAATCGAGCCACATGGGGCGCCGGCTTGTCGAAAAGCCGGACAAGGCGGAACCCGCTTAATTCCAAGTACAGGACAAGCTCCCGGGGAAACAGCAGCCGGTGCTGCAAATGCTCGCGAACGGGCTCATGCCCTTCGAACGTCCAGCAATAATCCCGTTCCAGCAGCTGACGAAGGGGATCGATGGTGAATCGGGTCGTCATCGTGACGGTCTCCCCGTTGATCGTCCGATGCTCCGTCAATTCCTCGGTCAGCCAGCGCCGTCCCTCCCCCGTCAGGAAGAAGGCGGCATTTCTCATGTCCAAATAAAGCAAGCCGCCCTCGCGAAGATGTTGACGGAAGCAGCGCAGGCTGGCCAACACCTCGGCATTCGCGAAATTGTATAAAAAAGTGCTTCCGACGCAGATCAGCGCGTCAAACTGCCGGCCCAGATCAAAATCCGATTGCGAGCCGTATTCGAACGCAAGTCCGGGATACCGCGCTCTCGCCCAGCTCAGCATTTCCTGCGAATTGTCAAGGCCGACAGCTTCGTATCCGGCGCGATGCAGGTAGGCGACCTCTCGCCCGGGACCCGAGCCGATGTCCAGCACGCGGCTGCCCGCCTTGTATTCGACCAGCACTCGGTGCACGAATTGCGCCATGCTCAGCTCGTCGTCGTCGTGAAAAGCCAAATACAACGACGGATTCGTATGCAGGAAGTTGTCGGTGTCCGTTTTATACGGCATGCGTTCCCCTACGCTCCCTTCCGGCGGCATAGCAGTAGAGCGGCGTATCGTCCGCGCTGAACTGCGTAAAAGGAAAAGGCTCCGCGACCAGCGCCGTCACCCCCTGCCCGACGAATCGGGCCGCGACCGCGCTTCCCGTCTGCGCGTAGACCGTCAGCGGAATGTCCCTCTCGCGCACTCTTTCCACAATCCGGTCGAACGTGCCGTTGCTCAGCGTCATCGCCGTGCAGATGACGCTGTCCGCCCGGTCCAGCACCTTCTCCATATCCTTCTCGACCGGCACTCCCCCTTGCGTCCGCTCAAGCTGCAGATCGCAGGGCAGGCAAGTTCCCCCTCGACGCACGATAGCCTCGACGAGCGGATTGACTACGCCGATCAGCGCCACTCGCTGCCCGGGCCGAATGTCCGCCGTATCCGCGATAAGCGCGTCGCGAAGCTCGGCTTTCTGCAGCGGCGTGCCGGACGGAATCGCCGCCTCCTGGCGGCAATGCTCCCGATGCGGATAGACGCAGCCGAGATAGGCGTCCATCGCCGCGATCTGCACCGGCAAGCTCTCGTCCCGCAGCGCCTCGTCAAGACTGCGCCCGGACCATTGCGCCGCCGCGCCGGCCGTTAATTGCTCGGCCGTATGCGAGCAAGCGCCGAAATAAGACTCTACCCGCAGCAGCAAATAATAGTTATGATACTTGACTGCGGAAGACGGAAACTGCGTCGTCTGATAGATCGAAGAGGCTCCGGTGATCGGCAGGGAATCGGGCCTCGGCCCCAGCTCTCCTCGCAAAATGGCTTCCTTCAGATCGGCGATCCCTCGCAGCGAAGACGAGTTCATCGGCTTCACCCCCGCCCCTCCGCCGGAGCGAAGCTCAGCTCGATTCGTCCTAGCGCTTCCTCCGCGTAACGTCTGGCGTTAAGCCCCTCCGCATCCTGTGCGACTACGTGTCCCAAGTAGCAGGCGTTGTCAATCGGAGGCTCAATCCGCTTGCCGGCGCAATCGTCCAGCTTGTAGCGGACGATGCGTTCGTCCGCTTCCAGCGTCTCGACTCCCCGAACGCTCTCGACGACGCCTCCTTGCGGCGGGACGAGAAACGAGACCGCCGCGCTGGCGACGCCGCGATCCCCGGACGCGACGACCGGCTGCTTGCCGAGAGACAGGTCCACGAACGCGCGCAGCAGATCGATTCCCGTCACGCGCTCGATCAGCTCGACGATGTAATTCCCCGCCGTACGCGGATTGATCTCGACGATGCGCGGCCCGTCCGCCGTCAGCTTCACTTCCGTGTGGGCGATGCCGTGATCGAACCCGACGGCCCGCAGCGCGTCGCGCACGAATTCCTCCGTCCGGGCGCGGGTCTCTTCCGTCAAGTCGGCCGGGAACATATGGCCGTTCTCGATAAAATAGGGAGTGCCCGTCACCGACTTGTCCGTAATGCCCAGAATCGCGGTCTCCCCCTGATAGCTGACGCTTTCCACGCTGACCTCGTCGCCGGCCATATAAGCTTCGAGCAGATACGTCCGATCCCGCTCCTGCTCTCTGAAATTAAGCGGGAACGCTTCGAGCGCCTGGTAAGCCGCCTCCAGCTCGCTGTCGTTCGAGATCAGGCTGACGAACGCGCTGGACGCCAGATCCACCGGCTTCAGCACGAGCGGATAACCGATGGCGGCCGCAGCCTCTGCGACCTCCTCCCGCGTTTGCGCCAGCCGGTATCCCGGATTGGCCAAGCCGGCCCGATCGAGCGCGAGGCGCATCAGATGCTTCTGCCGCACCGTCTTCACCTGAGCCGGGAACGGACAAGGAAGCCCGAACGCTTGCGCCACCTCTCTGACCGTCTCTATGTAGTAATCGCATACGGTAATGACGCCGTCGAAACGATAAGGACGCAAAAACTCGATCAGCCCGGGAATGTCATTCGTCTCCGTCACGAGTACCGAATCGGCATGGCGAAGCACCGGATGCTTCTCCGTGCTGTGAGCGCTTTGGTAATGCTCCGGCCTGCGGGCAACGAAGGTGTACGTATGTCCGAGCGACTTCAGAAGCGGGGGAAGCAGGTTGCCGCTCGCCCCGACCCAGCTTTCTATCATTAACAGATGTGCCACGTTGAACCTCCTTTATGCGTAATTTTTACGATAATTGTCGATCATGGTGCCACTTCCGATGCGATTGCCGGACTACCAGCTTGCCTTTTTCACGCCGGGGATTTGTCCCTGATGAGCCAGCTCGCGGAACACGATGCGCGATACCTTGAACTTGCTCAAATATCCCCTCGGCCTTCCCGTCACTTCGCAGCGGTTGTGGAGCCGGGTCGGCGAAGCGTCCCGAGGCAGCTTGCTCAAGCCTTCGTAATCCTTGTTCTCCTTAAGCTGCCTTCTGAGTTCCGCATACCGGGCAACGGTAGCCTGCCTTTTCAATTCCCGGATCACTTTCGACTTTTTAGCCATAGCAACCTCACTTCTAATTCGTAATAATTACATTTAATATAACAATAGGCTCAGCGCTTGTAAAGATGCCCTCGTATTTTATTTCAACGGGACGGCAGCCATTAACGTTGGCTATCCCGCCCTGCCGCTAATCCCGGCCTACTTTGTACATGTTGTCGCAGATGCGGTTCAGGAGAGCGGCCTCGTGACTGACCACGATGACGCCTATGCCCCTGCTCTTGCATATTCGGAGAAAGGCGTTCCAGATTTTCGCTTGCGTAATGGCGTCCAGCATCGTCGTCATTTCGTCGGCGATAATGTACTTCGTAGCCGGATTAAGCGCCCGAACGATGCAGAACCGCTGCAGTTGCCCGCCCGACAGCTCCAACGGCCAGCGCTTCAGCCACTCGTCCCGAATTTCAAAGGCGTCCAGAATGTCTTGGGAAGGCGTGTACGATTCTGTCAAAACATCTCCCATGCGCCACTTGGGGTTGATCGCTTTCTCCGGGTGCTGATAGATGAGCTGCACCGGGCGAAAAGCGTTCCGCTTCAGCTCGCCCCCTCCCACCGTCACGCGACCGTTCCGAGGCTTGATGTATCCCGCGAGTATTCTGGACAGCGTCGTTTTTCCGCAGCCGCTGTACCCGGATAATCCAAGCACCTCACCGGGCGCCACGGATAGATGGATATCCTTAAAAATCCAACGCTCCTTTTGGTAGTAGTAGCCCAGATTCTCTCCGATCAGCGGCAAGGCGAACCTCCTCCTTTCCTTGAAGCTCCAAATCAAAATCGTTGTTGGGCAGCGCCCGCCAGAGCCTTCGGGTAAACTCCGTCTGCAATTGCCGGCCTGCGCCTTCGAATGCCGCCGCCTCGGAGATTTCCACCGTTCTGCCTTCTTCGATTACGGCAACCCGATCGGCGATTTCCAAGGCCGACATAAGATCGTGGGTAATCAGCATGACTCCCGCTCCTTCGCTCGCCAACTGCTTCAACTGCTTCAGGATTTCGGCCAAAGCTTCCGGATGGATGCCCGGCGTCGGTTCATCCGCAATGACCAGTCGCACGCCCTCGCGCACGCTGGTTGCGAACAGCACCCGGCGAAGCATTCCTCCCGACAGCTCATGCGGGAACAGCTTCCCGTCGCTCGCTTGCAAGCCGTATCGCTGAAACAAAGCTTGCTGAACGTTGTTCGCATCCGCTCCCAGGCCGATCCGGACTTGTTTTCCTACCCGCATCAGCGGATCGAGATAATTGACCGACTGGGGGATAAAGGAGATTTCCCGGCCTCTCAGACGCGCCTTCCGCTCTTCGGTCAGCGGTTCGCCGCGGTACGCGATGTTCCCCCCGCAGACGGCGTTACCGGGCAAAATGCCCAGCACGGCATGAGCCAGCAAGCTTTTGCCCGAGCCGCTCGACCCGACGACAGCCACGATTTCTCCCTCACTAATTTCCACGTTCAGATCGGAGATCGGATGGATCACTCTTTTTTTCGTACCTTTAAAGTATTGGGAGAAGCCGATCGACAGATGTTCCACTTGCAGCAGCGCGTCGCTCATGGTATGCCCTCCTATTCATGCGAGCTGGCAGGCTCCAGCAAAATGCGGATCTGCTCGCCGATGCTGTCGAAGCTTTTGATGACAACGACCAGCAGCAGCCCCGGAAACACGACCAGCCACCATTTTCCCGTAGAAATGTGACTCATCGCCTCGGACAGAATGATGCCGATGGCAGGCGTTTGCGGAGACAGACCGAATCCCAAAAAAGTCAGCGCCGCTTCATGCAGAATGACATGCGGAAACATCAGCAGAAAGCCGATCAGAATTTGCGGGAAAATCGCCGGCCAGATGTGCTTGCGGGCAATGTACCAGGCGGACTTGCCGCAGCTTCTGGAAATTTGAATATACTCGGCGTTTTTGACCTGCAAAACCTCAGAGCGCACGACTCTCGCAAGCGCGGTCCAGTGAGTCAGCGAGATGCCCAGCACGATTCCGTAGATTCCCCCGCCCGCGATGAAGCAGATCAAAATCATGAATACAAGATGGGGCATGCCGATGAACAGATCGATCATCCACGAAATGACCGCGTCCGCCGCTTTGCCGAAAACGGCCGCGCACGTTCCCATCACGATCGCGACAACAACGCTGATGATCGAGGCCAGAGCCCCGACCGACAACGACAATCGCAGCCCCTTGATCGTCCGGGTGAACATATCTCTGCCGAGCCAGTCCGTGCCGAACGGGTGCTCCCAGCTCGGCGGCAGGTTTCGGGCCATGCTCAGGCGAAGATTGTCGTTGCTCAGCCAGAAGCCGAGAAAGAGAAGGATCAATAGAAATGCCGCGGAAGACGCAACCAGCAGCAGCATCGTTTTCCGGACGTTCCATCCTTCCTGTACGCTCAACATGCTAGACCGCTCCCTTCATGCGCGGGTCCACGACTTTGTTTAAAATATCCGCGATCAAATTCCCGGCAAACACGAACAGGGAACTGACCAGAATGATTCCGACCATCAGCGGCAAATCGCCTTTCAAGCCGGCTGTCGTCAACGTGCTTCCGAGCCCCGGATAGGCAAACACCTGCTCTGCGAGCATGGAACCGCCGAACAGCTCGCCGAAATAAGCGAATTGCAGGGAGATGGCCGGCAGGATGGAGTTGCGGAAGCCGTGGTTTTTGAAAATCTGCCATTTGCTCTCCCCTCTGGCTTTCGCAAAAACGATGTATTCCGAGTTCAGAATGTCGATCATTTTCTCTCTTGTGTGCATCGCCACGTTGGCGACTCCCAGAATGCTCAACGTCAGCGCCGGCAGCACGAAATGATGCACCCTGTCTATAAATCTTACTTCGCTCTCCAGCACGCCGGCCGGAACCGCCAAGCCTACGGGAAACCATTTGAGCCAGACGGCAAACACGATCAACAAGATGAGACCCATCCAGAAAATCGGCGTGGACACGAGCGTATAGCTGTACCATTTGATGATTCTGTCCATGAGCTTGCCCCTGTTGGCAGCGGCGACCACGCCCAGTCCGTATCCGATCGCTCCGGACAGAAGCCATGCCGCCCCCATCAGCGCCAGCGAAGTCAGAAACCGGCTTTGGATAATGTCGAGCACGGGGCTGCGGTAAAGCAAGGAGGTGCCGAAGTTGCCCTGCAGCAGCGAGCCAGCCCAGGAGAGGTATTGCTCAACGGGGCTCTTGTCCACGCCCCAATATTGCTTGAACTTCTCGATCTGCTCCGGCGACGCCGAGGTGTCTCCGCCGATATAGGCATTGACCGGGTCCATCGGAGACAGATGGATCAGGGAAAAGGTCAGAACGGACAGTCCGATCAGCAAAGTCGCCATCCGAACCAGACGAATTACGATGCTTTTAGCCACTATTGCTCCCCTTTCCGCATCACGGGAAAGGGAGTTTTCGGAAGCCGAGGCTTCCTGCAACTCCCTCTTTCCCGGCTATCATGAATGAATCAGTTGTCCCAGGTCCATTCCGTTACGTTGCCGAACAGCGCCCATTCGTGACCGTGAGAGTGAACCGGCTGCTTGCCCAGGTCCAGCTTTTCATTGGCCAGGTACAGATGATCGACGCGGACGAGCCAGACGATCGGCGCATCCCCGATGCCGCTGAAGCCGGTGTGGCCGTCCCACTGGGCAAGCTTCCAGTATTTGTTCGCTTCCTCCTGGGTCGTGGCCGTAAGCGCCTTGTCCAAATACTCGTCCACCTTCGGATTCCGGTAATTGGACATATTGTGGTAGCTGGTATCGATCACTTTGGAGGAATTCATCGTATACAGTTGATGCGGATGATGCCTGCCTCCTCCCCAGGCGACGGCCGCAGTTTTGCCCTTCACATAGATCTCGTCCCAGGTCGCTCCGATCAAGTTGATCTTGATGCCCAATTCGCTTGCCTGGTCGGCAACGGCCAGCGAAAGATCGGTGCGAAGCTGGTCGCTGGAGCTGAAGAACATATTGAACTCGGCTTTGCGTCCGTTCTTCTCCACAATGCCGTCTTGGTCCGAATCGCTCCAGCCTCCGTCCGCAAGAATCTTCTTGGCCCCTTCGATATCGCCGTCGTTAACGATCGTTTCCTCGTTAAACCAGGGCATGTTGTCGCACAGGCAGTATGCCTTCTGACCGTATCCTCCGATTGCCACGTCCAGCAGCTTCTGGCGATCCAGCCCGATATTGAGCGCCTGGCGGATGGCAAGATCGGACGTCACGTCGTTGCCGACCTCCACTTCTTTGTCATTCGTCTTGCCCTTGCCCCCGCTCGGAACGGCCGGCAGCATAATGCCGCGGGAGTCGATGCTCTCGTAGGCGCGCAGCGTCATTCCTTCCACCTTCTGTTCCGCGAACGTGGGCGGGACGTAGACGATATCGGCCTGCCCGGCCTTGGCGGCCGCTAGAGCGGCGTCCTCCGCAAGCAGCAGCAGGGTCAGCTTCTTGAACTGGGGCACCGTGCCGTACCAATAAGGGTTGTATTCCATAATAATCTGCTGTCCGTCGTTGTACTGAACGACTTTATAGGGGCCCGAGCCGATCGGGTTTTGAGAGTAATTGTCGTCGTAATGCGCCTTGGGCACAATTCCGATCTCCGTCAGCTGGCTGACAAAGGTGGAACGCGGCTCATGAAGCGTAATGACGATCGTGTTGCCTTCCGCGATCTCGATCGACTCGACGAAGGACAAATCGAATTTGATGCCGTCTTCCTTAAGCATTTCGTATGTAAATTTGACATCCTCCGCCGTCACTTGCTCGCCGTTGGAGAACTTGACGTCATCCCTCAGCGGGAAGGTCCACGTCAGGGCGTCGTCGCTGACCGTATAAGATTGGGCCAGGTCCCCGATAAAGTTAAGCTCCGAATCGATCGTAAGCAGCGAGCTGTGGGTCAGGCGAATCTGCGCGTGAGTTCCCCAGCCCTTCTTCGGGTCGAACATGCCGACGTCGGTTTTACCCACGGCCAGTATCAGCTCGTCTTTAACTGCGCTCGGGCTTTGCGAAGCGGACGCGCCTTCCTTCACCAGCGATTCCGTCGGGGAATTCGCTGTGCAGCCCGCCAACAGGACCACCGCTGACAGGACCAGGATCAAATAAGATAACGCTCGTTTGGGGATGAAGCCTCTTTCTTTTGGCAGCATGGTAACCTCCATGATATACATTGTAATAATTACTATTAACAGATTGTAATTATAACGATTAATTTTGTCAATGCATACTTTTAAGGAAAGAAGCCCTATCGATAGGCCTATCAAAAAATGGCGGTATCAGGGGACTATCCCTGCACCGCCATTTCCGGCTTGTGATCTGTTATCGCTTGACCCCGGCAGGGTTGAACAGGCTGAGCACGCCGCCAAAGGAATACTCCTCCATTGCGTCGGTTCGATACACAACCAACTCTTTCGCGTAGGTTAGCGGAATCACGATTCCCTCCTCCGTCAAATAATCGATGAAATACGCGTACATTCCTTCGATATCCTCATCCTGGCTCGTAGTAAATGAGGTCTGAACGGCGTCCATGAACGCCTGCGCGCCATCCAGTCCCGATAACGCCGCCGTCTGAGCGGTCGAATCCAGCATCGGATTAATGAAGTTATGTGGGTCCTGGGTCGGCCCCCCTGTATTCCAGACGGTCAAATCAAATTTGCCCTCCAGGCTTTCCATCCACCAAGTCATCATATCCAGTCCCCGAGTTTCTACCTCGATCCCCACTTTCTGCAGTTGACTCTGAATGGCTGTGACAATTAATTTGTTGATCGCTTCTCCATTGTCGTATGAAAAAACAAGACTCAGCCGCTTGCCGTCTTTCTCCCGATAACCCGATTGACTATTAAGCGCCCATCCCGCTTCATCAAGCCGTTTGCCGGCTTCCTCCGGATCGTAGCCGTGTGCCGGAACTGTGCCCGCTCTCCCGTACGGAACGTCCTCATCGAATAGATGATCGGCAGCCGTCTCATAACCGTAGGTCAGTCCATCGGCGATGGTCTTCGCATCGATCGCATGCGCGACGGCTTCTCTGACCGACAGCTCCCCAAGCATAGCACCGGATGCGTTGACCGTGATGGCCCTCGTTTTGAGCGTACCTTCGGAGACTTGGCCGTTGATCCCCTTCAGGCCGATCACCTGCTTGTAGTCGTCGAAGGTGAGCAGACTCGAGCCGAAGATCAGGTCAATCTCACCTGTCTGCAACGCCTTAAGCCGCGAGGCCGAGTCGGGGATATACTTGGCCACGATCGTTTCGTAGGCCGGCCTATCGCCCCAATACTCTTCGAAGGAGGTAAATACGGTTCGGTCTCCTTTGACGAACTCGCTATAGCGATAAGGCCCCGTGCCTACCGTTCCGCTCATCCGCTCGTAGTTGCCCGGGAGGATCGTCTTCGGGGATACCATCGCCAGAATGTGCGGCGTGGTTAAGTCGTGCAGAATTGCATAATAAGGTTTTCGATAAAGGAGCTTAATCGTATAGTTATCCACTACTTCCAGCGCTTCGATCATCGATACCCCTTTAATGAAGGCGGCGTTTGGTTCCTGACGGTAATAATCCAGGTTCGCTTTCACCGCAGCCGCATTGAATGGTTCCCCGTCATGAAAGCTTACTCCTTCCCGCAGCTTTAGAGTCAGCTCCGTTCCCTCGCTATTGAAGGTCCAGCTTGTCGCAAGACGCGGCTTGACTTCTCCGTTGTCGAAGGTCACCAGTGTGTCGTACACCAATTCTGTCGCTTGCAGATTATGGAACGACGTCATCGTGGGATACATATGATCCAGTTCCCCGCCGAATCCGAGCGTTAACGTACCTTCGGTACGGTTTTCTGTCGAAGAAGAGCATGCTCCCAGCAGCATGGCCAACCCTAAAATCCCTATCCACATTCCTATTGTTTTTTTCGCGTTCACTTGCTTTTCCTCCCTTTTTGACTTGACCCACATCTTGGACAGCCTATTCGCTTAATCGTCCATGCTCCATGACATAAATCCGCTCTCCCAGCCTCTTCGCGCTGTACCTGTCGTGAGTGATTAACAAGTAAGCGCAGCCGTAGCTTTGGCGATACTCCTCCAAGGTCGACAACACGGCATCCGCAGTTATGATATCCAGTCCCGCCAGCACCTCGTCCATAATCAGGAACGTCGGCTTGACCGCCAACGCCCGCACCAGTGCCACGCGCCGCTGCTCCCCGCCGCTCAGTTGCCGAACGGGAATTTCCAGCAAGGATTGGCTCAGCCCGAACCGCTTCATCAAAGTTGCGATTTCGATCCTTCGTTCACGCGCCGTGCAGTCCGTAAGATTAATCAAACCTTCCTCCATGTTGCGAAACACGGATCTGCCGGGATTTAGTGCGCCAGAAGCATCCTGGAAGACGCCTTGCAACCGGCGACGATAAACCCGCCACTGCCGGTGTGAGAGTTCCGCAAGCGAAACTCGGCCGAATCGGATTGCACCCTCGCTCGGCTTTTCGAGACCGAGCAACAGTCGGGCCAGCGTGCTCTTGCCGGAACCGCTCTCCCCGCATAGAGCGATGCTTTCTTGTTCATTCCATTCCAAGTCGACGCTGCGCAAAGCGCGAAAGATTTCCCCGTTATCGTTTTGGTAATGTTTGCTTACTTGTTCAACCCGTATCACTGCCATGCTCAACTACGAATCCCCCTTGCGAAGACTCTCCAACGACCAGGAGGGATCGTGGTTGGCCCGCCATCGCTCGGCAAAGCTTCTTGTCCAGCGGTGAGACGGTTGATGGAGCAACTGCGCCATCGTTCCTTGCTCAACCTTTTCCCCGTCGTGCAGTACGATTACGAAGCTGCATAATGCCCTCATCGCTTCGGCATCGTGCGATACCAGCAAGATCCCGGAGCGATCTAGGCGTTCCTTAAGCAGTCTCAGCACATGGGCACGGTTGTCGCGATCGAGCGATGCAGTCGGTTCGTCCGCAAGTACGTATACGGGATCCAATCCCAGGAGCATCGCAATCGCGACCCGTTGCAGCATGCCTCCGGACAGCTCCTCGGGAAAGCTTCGCAGCACTCGCCTCGCGTCCGTCAATCCGACCTTCAGCAGTACGGCTTCGGCTAACCGCTCGGCCGTCGTCTTATCCATCGCAAGCTTCACACGGAAGGTTTCTTCGAGCTGCGTTCCGATCCGCAGTCTGAAATCGAAAGCACGCATCGCATTTTGTGGAATAAAACCTACCGTCGTTCCGGCCATGGATCGTCTCCGCTTGGCGGACATCGTATCGTAACGCAGCGGCGGCTGGTCCTCCCGAAGGTGCAGAACAACCTTTCCCCCGGACATCCGACATTGCGAGTCCAGATTGCCCATAATCGCTTTAAGGAGGGTTGACTTCCCTGCGCCGCTCCTGCCGGTCACTCCGACCGCTTGCCCCTTCGTTAAACGCAACGTGATTTCCTTAAGCAGCGGCTCCCCATCTTTGCCGTTCACGCACATGTTCTCGATTTCCAGCATCCCTTTTCCTCCTGTGCCTGCCAATTTCCGCTTTTCGCCCGCTTATGGCGTGCTTTATCTTCGTTCATCGTCTCCCATTACGTTAAAAGCCAGCGTACTGATCAACACCAAAACGATCGGATAGAACATCAAGTCCGGACGCAGCATGGAAACTTCGCTTCCCTCCAGAATGATCCCGCCCCAGTCAATGATTCGCTCCCCTGGGCCGAGCCCGATGAAAGAAAAGCTCGTAATGAGCAGTACCATGTCTGCGCAAAGCAGACTGAGAAAAATGAACGAATCCTTTCGCACATTAGGTTCGATATGCCAGAACATGATGCGCATCCTCGAGGCCCCGCAAGCGGCCGCACACTGCACATACGCCTTCGCTTTCTCCTGTTCAGTTCGGATTTTCACCAGCTTGAGGAGCCGCAGCGAGGAGGACAGCACCAATACCGTGACGATCGGAAGAAGCCCGCTGCCCCAAGCTCCCATGAATACGAGCATATAAGCGATTGGCGGAAATGCTGTACATGCATTGAGCAGGCTTTCGAAGATCCAGCCGAACCGGCCTTGCCAATATCCCAGACACAGTCCGAGCGGCGTCCCGATCAGCACTATCAATGCTCCGCTGAACAGAACAATACCCAACGTTGTCTTGCCTCCGTGAAGTACCCGCGACAAGACGTCCCGTCCCATCGCATCCGTACCCAGCCAATACTCTGGGCCTGGCGCTTGCAAGCGAACCGACAGATCGACCAGATGAGGATCGTGCGGCGCCCATAGGAATGACAGAGCACATAGCAGCAGAGTTAAGCAAGCCGTTCCGGTTCTCCCATACCGCAGCCATCGTTCCTCCGGCATCTAAGAAGCCTCCTTCACGACTCTTCGAGGACCTAGGACCCGTGCGCTTAAGTCGGATAGGCCGTTCATCAGGACGAAGACTGCCCCGAGGAAGAGCACGAACAGGTGAATCATTGGCGAGTCCCGATGCAGGACGCTGTCAATGATGCCGGAACCCATGCCCGGGATAGAAAAGACACGTTCCACGATCGCCGCACCGGCAACGGTAAACCCGATGTTTTGCAGAAAACTGGGGGTAATGCCTATGGCTGCCCGGGGCATAGCATGCCTCCAAACGATACGCGCTTCGCTTAACCCACGGCATCGCGCATAATCGGCATAATCCTCCGACATCTCCTTGCGGAGCAGACTGCCCAACATTCGACCGTAGAACGCGACGACCGGAATCGCAAGACAGATCGCCGGATGGATGTAGGAGCCTGCTCGCATCCCCCCTGCAACCGTGATCCATTCCAGCCGTACGGCGAACAGCTCCAGATACAGGCTGGCAAAATAAAACACCGGAACCGACAGACATAGGACAGCGCCTGTCCGAAACAACCACCCGCGATATGTCTCCCAGAACAGATACATCAGCATTCCAGCGACCAAGACTCCCGTGATCTGGATGGCGACCGACATGCCTACTATTTGCAGCGTAGCCGGGACCATCTGGACGAATTCAGCCCATGCGTCATTCCCGTTCATGAGCGATTGGCCGAAATTCAACTGCAAGGCGTTGACGAGCCATTTCACGTATTGCATAATCAATGGCTGGTCCAGCCCCATCTCCCGCGTCACTCTCTCGATGTTTTCCGCGGTCGGATACGGCGTATTCCTTCGGGCATACGCCTCGGCTGGGCTGATCGGGGACAGCCGCATGAGCACGAAAGACAACACCGTTACGAACAATAAGGTTAGCGGTGCCTCATACAGATACCGGCTCAACCATCGATAAGCTCCTCGCCGCATGCTTTCCCCTCCTCTCGATAACGTTGAATGCGACAGCTTTCCTTACGGGGAATAAACCGATATCGAACAGTCGGAGCACAAAAAAGCCCCCGGCATCATTCATGATTATACAGGGGGACGTTCGGTCTTCTATGTTGATCGGTGCACGACGTTATGTTGCGATCTGACCTTTTTCAGTCGGGCTGTTCTGCGATTCCAGGCGATATTGTATAGGCGTCATCCCATATTCTCTCTTAAAGGCGCTGCAGAAGTTGCTGGCACTGGAATAGCCGACGTCGAGCGCAATCTCGTGAACGGCGCTGCGGCTGCGCGATAACAGCATCGCCGCGTGACCCAAGCACATCTTGCGATGATAGCCGTAAATCGTGTCTTCGAACAATTGTTTGAATCCCCACATCAACTTATTGCGATTCAATGCCAATTGGCGCGACAACTCGGCAATCGTAGGCAAAGCGAACAGATTGTCCGCCAACATCCCCGGCACCTTACGGATCTGCTGTTTCTCGAACTCGTCCAATCTTTCCTCTTCCTGGCGCTCCGCATTGTCGCAGGCAATCAACCTCGACAAAATCTCCATCACCTTGCCTTCGAAAAACAAGGGCTTCATTCGATGCGGCAATGAGCAGTTCAGCATGTCATGAAAACAAGCTGCCGTTTCTCGCGAAGCCTCCACCCCTACGAAATAATCGGTTCGTTTCTTTGCGCTCAACGTCTCGAAGGTATCCTGCCACAGAGGCGCTCCCGCGCTGCCCAGATAAGCCGCAATGGAGTCCGTGTGCGCGGTTAGAGAAACGCATTGGTAGCGCTGGCCTGCGATATGTCGAAGTCGACCGCATTCCTCTCTCGAGGTAGAGACCGATATGGCGTTGCGACGAAAAATTTGTTCGGGGGCGCTTCCAATTTGAACGCCGAGACTGCCGCTGATGCAATACTCTATCTCGAAGTGTTCTGCCGGCAATCGAAATTCCATGAATACATCCTCGTGAAATTCGGCATCAAACAGCGTCAGCATCATTCCATCCATTAATCGATAGACGCATACGCTGCCCGTTCCAAATTGGGGACGAATCTGATAGAACGCTTCTGTGCCTTTCGAATCGTCTCGATGCTCTCGTATATCGGCAAGCTGATCGAGCTCGGCAACGAATTGTTCCGAGATGGTCGCCGCGGAAGGTTCGACTCGAATAATCATCGCTTTCTTCAACCTTTCGTATAATTGATAATGGTTATCATTATCAATTATACGAAAACTGTTGAGAATTTGTAAGCTATTTAACACGAATGATATAATCGTTTATATTTCCAAATAAAGGACTGTCTTTATGGATATTTGGACCGTCAACCTTAATTCTCTCGCAGAGTCCCCTTCCCTGTGGGAACCGTATCTGGCCATGCTGGATGAACCCGTACAAAGCAAATTGGCCAGATTCAGACAACCGGCAGATCGCCTACGCTCGCTGTGCGGAGAAATGCTGTTGCTTGTTTACGCTCGGGACGTTTGGCGGCTGCCGGCTAACGCGTTGGCCAGAATGATCAACGCGCACGGGAAACCCGCTCTTGCAGGCTATTCCGCGAACCACTACAACCTCTCTCACTCCGGCCGATGGGTAGCGGCCGTTTTCGACCGCGAACCGGTCGGTATCGACGTAGAGATCATTCGTCCGATCGACCTGGCCATCGCCAAACACTATTTCTCCGCGCCCGAGGCCGAGTGGTTGCAGCAGCAACCGGACGAACGGCGCCTGACCCTGTTCTACCAACTATGGACGCTGAAGGAAAGTTACATTAAGGCCGAAGGGAAGGGACTGTCTTTGCCGCTGAATTCATTCGCCTTTCAGCTCGATCCCGGCAGCCACATCCGGTTCTCTCCCCCTTCCGACCGCTTGGAGACGGCCTGGCACTTTCGACAATATGACATCGATCCGGACTACGTCTTGTCCGTCTGCGCGCAGCAGCCCAGCTTCCCGGATCGCGTCGAAATGATCGACTGGACGGAGCTTGGCCGCCGATTTCACGCCCTCTTTTAAATCGCGCTGGCCTCCTCTTCGCGCAAACTCCCGGATCGTCCGCGAAGCTTGCGGAACTCGATCCCTACCAGAATAAAAGTCATGATAAAAATCGTCAGATCGATCAGCATGGAGCTCAAATAAACCCAATTCACCCCGAACATTCTCGGCAGAATAAGCATCGCCGGGATGTAAAATACAACCTGCCGCACAATGCCCACAAGCGAAGCCGGTTTGCTGTGATCGATGGCCGGGAACAGCGTGAGCGCCATAAAGACGATTGACAGCAGCGGCAGAATGGACAGGAAGATCTGTGCGTTCGCCACGCTCGCAGCGTCGATGGACGAAGCGTCGAACATCAACCCCAGAATCGCTTTCGGAACGATCATCGCCGACGCCCAGAATGGCAAAATGAGAAGCGCGGCGGCGGCGGCAAAGATCCAAAATCCGCGAATAACCCGATCGTACCGCTTCGCTCCGTAATTAATGCTGATAACCGGCTGCAGCGCCCTCATCAGTCCGAATATCGGCGTCATAATGAAATTGAACAGCCGCAGCACAGCCCCATAAAAAGCGATATCGAACGTGGTACCGTAAATCGAGAGAACATTAAAAACAACTACGGCTTGAATAGCGGTCATCACGCTCATGATCAGAGAAGGCATTCCCATCGACAGGATCGACCGAATCATTTTCCGTTCCCAGCGGAAAGAGAAAGGGAAAGCCGGGAACGATACTTTTCCGCTGCGAAAGTACAGTAAACCCATTACAGTGTAGACGAGCATGCCGATATTCGTTGCCCAGGCCGCTCCTTCGACTCCGGCCTGAAGCCAGACAATGAACACATAACTAAAGAGAATATTGACCAGCAGCCCGAGCCCCATCATGAACGCTGCCGATTTCATCCTGCCTTCGGCACGAACGACCATATTCGCGGCAAGTCCATAGATCCAGAGCGTGGAGCCGATCATCGTGATGCGAAAATATGCCGCTCCGAGCGTCAGCGCTTCCCCGCTTCCGCCCATCATCTTGACCAGGGGGACCGCGAAGGCCAACCCGACAGCTGTAAATAAAGCGGAGACTGCCAGCGTCAAGCTGTTCATATTTCCGAGAAGCCGCTTTTGCGTCTGCAAATCATTCGCGCCAAGCGAGATGCCCAACAGCGAGCCCGCCCCCACTCCTACCAACGAACCGAGGCCAAGAGACAGGGAGGAGAGCTGATAAGCGATCGATACGCCCGCGAGCGCATCCTCGCCCACATACTTCCCGACGAACACGGCATCGACAACCATGTTCAAACCGTAGAAAATCATAGCCAGCACAGCGGGCCATGACAGCTTCCACATGACCGACCATAAGTTATCGAAGAGAATCATCCGCTTCTGACCGTCCATTGCTTGCACTCCTTTTCTTCTGGAATCGGGCGTCATCTAGGGCGTGTATGCAAACCCGCTCAGGGGCATCTATCACCTCCCCTGCTGCGTCACTTTTGCTTGACGTACCCCCGGTACGCCTTCCCAAAAGTTCCTTGCATGGAACGAAAATTCGGCAACATCTGCTATCTTCGGAGTATGCATACACGCCCTAGGAGTAATAAGCCTCCCGGCTCCCGTTCCCGGGCATCGCTGCCAGCCGCAGCAATTCATTCAAATAAGCATCTCCCAGCCGTTGCACGAAAAAATGGTTGCCCTCGAACGAGCGGATGGCAAATTCGGCATCCGTCACCTCGCTCCAATGCCGCATTTCTTCCTCACTCGCGTCGCGATCGCCGGTTCCCGAATGAGCGACTATCGGCGCCATAAGCAATTGCCGGCGATAGACGAAGCTCTCGTGAAGCCTGTAATCGCTGCGGATCATGGGCAGCAGATAACGAAGCAGTTCCTCGTTCTCCAGAATGTCCGGCGGCGTTCCTCCCAGCCGCTGCAGCTCGCGCACAAGCGCTTCGTCGTCCATATCGCTGCTGAACGGGGACGGATCGGGGCGATGGGGCGCATGGCGCCCCGCCACAATCAGCTTCGCCGTCCGAAACCCGTATTCGCGCTCCAATCGGCATGCCGCATCGAACGCGATCGCCGCGCCCATGCTGTGACCGAACAGACAGAATTCCCTTCCTTCGACCTCCGGCGCCAGCGCCGCCAGCAACGCTTCGATCAGCTCGTCGAAACGCTGCGGGTGCGGCTCCGCCATCCGCGTTCCTCTCCCGGGAAGCTCCACCGGAACGATATCGACCGTGGAGCGGAGCGCGACCCAATGCCTGAAAATCGTCGAGCTCCCTCCCGCATAGTGGAAGCAGAACAGCAGCGGACGCGAACGATCCTTCCGAATGCCGAAGGGAAACCACGGATTGGTCGTCATTTTGTGTACCGACTCCTCGATTTAAGATCGCATGCCGTCCGGCAGATTAACGACAAATTCCCGGCTCCAGTCTTCGTCGGCAATCAGCCGTTCAACCAGATGAACGTAAGCGTCGAACAGCCGCTCCGCGAACGCCTTGTCGAACGCTTCTTCTACGTAATCCCAAATCAGCGTCAACGAACCGTTGCGTTCATAGGCTTGATGATCAAGCGCCACCTGCGGCGTCTGGCTGATCGCATAGATCTCCTCCATCCCCGGCGGGAGCGTCTCCGCTTCGCCTGCCAAGGCGTCTCCGAACAGCAGACTGGTGAAAACAACCGGCATCACCGCTTTGCCCGGCGTGTCGCGGGATAGCTGACGCAGCAGATCCAGCCCGCTATAGGCCCGATGCTCGATCGCCTCCCACAATTGCGATTGGATCTCCTCCGTCTCTCCGATAAAAGAGTCTCTGGCGCCCTTATAAGAGATGAGCGTAACGTTCGTAAAATCGCCCAGCATCAGCGGTACGTCGGGATGCAGCGGCAGGCGGTTAAATAACGTCAGGTTAAGCGTCAGCTCCAGCCGGGCGCTTCGTTCCGAGAGGACTTTCATAAATGCGGTGCACAGCACCGCCGAAGACGTGACGCGATGCTTCCGTATCCGCTCATGGTACAGACGGGTGTTCTCCGGCGTCAGCACATACTTCAATCTGCGAAAATGCGGCTCGGCGATTTCGGCGAAGGGACGCTTGTACGGCAGCTCCGGAGCCGGCGGCATATCGGACCGCCTTCGTTCCCAGTAAGCGGTCGCTTTTGCCAAATAGCCAGTCTGTTCCAGCCAGCCCTCCTCCTTGTTCAGATATTCCCGGAAGGTGAACTCCGGCTTCGCGACAGGTTGGCCCGCATAGGCGTTAAAAATCTCCCGGAACAGCAGCTCCGCGCTCCAGCCGTCGAGGATCAGGCAATCAAAGCTGAGATGCAGCACCGTCCGCCGATCCGGCAGCCGACTGAGGCGTATGTGGAACATGGGCCACCGGCCCAGCTCGTAACGACGATGCGACCATTCGCTGCGGATTTCCTCCAGTTCGTGCAGGCCGGCAACGGACTGGACGGGCATGCTATACAGCGGCGTCTCCGGGAGAACCTGCTGCGTGCCGTTGCCGTAAACGACCGTTCGCAGCATTTCATGACGTCCAATGATCTCATTTATGGCTCGCTCCAGCCGAACCGAATCGAGATCGGCGCAGGCGTACTCGGCATAGTAATGGGCGCTTGTATTGCCCAATTCATAGTCCGGCGAGCGGCCCAGCACATACGCCAGTTGGATCGGCGTCAGCCGGAACGGGCGCTGGGCCTCCGCGGCGGCGCTTGCCTCCTCGGTCTGCAAATACGCAATGAGAGCCGCCTTGTTTGTCTTCAGGTCAGCCTGCAGCTCCGGAGTCATGGCGCCTCGCGGGGCCGTAAATCGCAAGCGCCCGGATTCCGCCTGCAGCTCGATTCCGCCGGCGAGACATCTCTGCACCAGTCGCTCCATCTCGGCGAACGATTCAGGCTGCGACGGCTCCTGATTCGCAGACCCCGGCTCGCTCCGCGGATTAACGCCAAGCTGCCGGCTGCCGTAATAATCGAGCAGTTCCGACACAGCCCGGTACCGCACCATGTCGCCTACCGACGGCCGATCCCCATATTCGGCTTCGAGATGGTTGGCCAGCCGGATAATATCAACCGAAGAGACGCCCCTGTCACCCAAGTTGTCCTCCGGTGCCAAGTCCGGCAGCTGAAGCACGGTGCGAATCTCCCGCAGCATCGGATGCTCCGGCCGCCGGGTCTCGTCGACATGGGCCGGAGAGGGCTCGCTTGCCGCCAGCTCCAGCAGCCGCTTGCGATCGATCTTGCCGTTGTCCGTGGCGGGATAACGCTCGACAGCGATGATCCGCTCCGGCACCATATAATCCGGAAGCTCGTTCCGCAAGGCGCGCTTCGCCGCCGTTTCCGTGAACGTCTCCGGCCGTTCTCTGACGAAAGCGAACAGCTTCTTGCTGTCCATCCGTTCGCCGACCGGCAGGATAATCGGCTCGGCGAACCCGCAGCGACGAATAGCCGCCTCTATCTCGCCAATTTCGATTCGATACCCGTTGATTTTCAACTGACTGTCCTTTCGGCCGAGGAATTCGATCGCGCCATCCGGCATGTAGCAGCCATAATCGCCGGTATCGTAAATCCTCCGCCGCAGCTCGTCATGATAGAAGAAGGTCTGCCCGGTCAGCTCCGGCTCCTTCCAATACCCTTCGGCCAGCCCTTTGCCTGCGATATGCAGCCGGCCCGGCACCCGATCCGGACAGGGCCTGCCGAACTCGTCCAAAATATGAAACGTCTGATTGACCAGCGGGTAACCGTAAGGAATCGACCGCCATGCCGGATCGATGCCCGCTACATCCCAGTAGTTGGACCAGATCGAAGCCTCCGTCGCCCCGCCCATGCTTGTCAGATTAGCCCTAGGCAGCGCACGCGCCAGCTTGTCCGGCAGGCTCAGCGGAATCCAGTCGCCGGATAACAGTACATGCCGGATCGCGATATCGCCCGTATCGGCGGCGGAGCCGGTCAGCAGATGATCGAGATACATTCCAAACAAAGTCGGCGCCGAGTTCCATAAGCTGACCCGGTGACGCCGCGCCAGCCGATCCCAGCATTGCGGATCGATTCGTTCCGCCTCCGTCGGCAGAACCAGCGTTCCGCCAGCGGCAAGAAGCCCGAAAATATCGTAGACGGAAAGATCGAAGCTTAGCGACGAGACGCCCAGAATACGGTCCTCCGCCGTTACGTCCAGACGGCGGTTTACATCGGAGATCGTATTCCATGCGGCGCCGTGCGAGATGCAGACGCCTTTGGGCCGCCCGGTCGAGCCCGATGTATAGATCACATAGGCCAGATCCGAAGATTTTATATCCGTCTCTCGCCAAGCGCCCCGCTTGCGGTCCATCTCCTGCGGCGTCAGCTCCGCGATGCCTTCCTCCTCTTCGAATATGCGGCTTTCGCCAACCAGCACCGCGATCCCCGCCTGCCGCAGCGTATCCAGCGTTCGTCCGGGCGGCTGCCCGACAGGCAGCGCCGCATAGGCCGCGCCAATCTGCAGAATGCCAAGCGCCGCAGCAATCTGATCGAACGATTTGCCCAACTGCAGCGCCACGAGGTCTCCCTTCCGCACTCCGCGCTCCTGCAGCAGCTCGGATACCTGATCCGCCCGGGCAAGCAGTTCCCCGTAGCTGTGCGTCCGGCCGGCGCAAATGACCGCCGGGCTTCCCGCGCCGGCCGCCGCCCAATCGCGAATCCGTTCGTGCAGCAGCGCCTCCTCCATATCCCTGAACGTATCGTTCGCCCTCTCATGCGTTTGCCGTTCGCGCTCGGTTCGCAGATCGGTCAACGTTTTCGACCAGAAGCTTTCCTCGTCCGCCGCGCGGACAACCAGCTCGACGTACTTCTCGAACATGGCGTCGACAAGCCCGGGCGGGAACACGCCGTCCAGCGTATCCCAGGACAGCATCACGCCGTCTCTGTCATGATAGACCTGATGATCCAGCCAAACCTGCGGCGTGGACGACATCGCCCACCCCATGCGGTCCAGGAAACCGTCCGCAGCTTCTCCGTTCAATTGCTCCATCCCCAGCGCGCTCGTAAATACAAAGGGATAGATGCACTGGCCGGCGCTGTCTTTTTTGTTCAGTTCCCTGACAAAATCAACCGCAGAATAGCGGCTGTGCGCCATATCCTCCCGCATCCGGGCCTGCACGGCGGCAGCGTTCTCCGCCGCCGCAACCGCCTCCCGGCGAATCTCGACCGCCATCAGCCGGGTGAAGTCGCCGATCACCCGATCGATCTGCGGATGAACGGCGTCGCGATTAAAGACGGTCAGCATGACCGCGAACCGGCTCCCTCCGCCCCAAGCGGACAAGACTTCCCCATACAGGCCGAGCAGCGCCGCCGAAGGCGTCAATCGGCGCGCCGCCGCCGCATGCTTGAACTTCGTCCACGCTTCCCGGTCCAGCCGGTAATGGCGCCTGACGAATCTTTTTGCGGCTCTGCCCGCCTCTGTCCGGTTGACGGGAATTTCCGGCGCCGACGGAAAATCTTCCGCCCGCCGCAGCCAATAAGCTTTGTCCCGTTCGTAATCGCCGCCGCGCCTGCATCCGTGCGCATATACCGCGTAATCCCTGTACGTCGTCTCCAGCTCCGGCAGCAATTCGCCCGCATACAAGCGATCCATGTCCCGCCAGAAAATATAAAGGCTCAGCGCATCGGCGATCAGAAAATCGACGCCGAAGTGAATCCGCCAGCAACCGCCGTCCAGCTCCGACAGCCGCATATCGAACATCGGCTGGCCCAGCGGCAGCACCTGGGTTGCCATGGTCTCCCGCACCGCCCGCAGGTGCTCCGGCAAATCCGGTATCGATGCCCGGCGGTACACGGTAAGCGGCAGCTCGACGGAGGGACTGATTTGCTGCCAGCCGTCCGGAGAAATGAGGCATCTGAGCATGCCGTGCCGCCGAACCAAAGCGCTCAGCGCCTGTTCGAACCGGAGCGGGTCCAGCTCGGGCACGTCGAATTCGAAGCTGGCATAGCAGCCGACGCCGCCCCATTCCATCTCGCTGCTGCGCCCGGCAAAATAAGCGTTCTGCACCTCGTTGAGAGGGAACGGCTCATATTGCGCCTCCGGATTGAAAGCCGGCGCGGCCGTATCTGCCGGAAGAGCTTCGGCCGCGGCGCCGAGAATCGCTTCCGCCCAATCCCGCACGGTGCAGCGGTTCAGCAGAACGCCCGGATCCAGCCGAACGGCCAGCTCCTGCCTCCAGGAAGCTGTCAATCTGGCTGCGGCGATGGAATCCACGCCGAGCAGCAGCAGGTTCTGATCCTCCGTCAACTCGCTCTCCTCCAGCTTGAGCTCGCGCACGAGCGAACAGCGAACGTATTCCTTTGCAGCTTCGGTATCGGCGATGAAGCGTACGGCAGGAACGGCGGGAGCGGAGAAGAAAGTCGTCTCCTCGACATTCCCCTTCCGGTCTTCTCCTTCCGCCAGCCTCCTGTTCCCGCCAAGAGCCCGGCGCGAAATACCGTACCGTTTCTCGTCGAACCTGTAGTTCGGCGCCTTCATCCGGCAAGGGGCGGCCTCCGCGTACCATGCGCGCCAACGGACGGCGGCGCCGCGGACATACAGCCGGTAGAGGGTGCGCTCCAGTCTTTCGGAATCCGCGGCGCCGGCCTCGTGGGAGAAGAGACATTCCGCCCGGTCGCCGCAGATTCGCTCGACCAGCGTCGACAGCACGGGAGCGGGGCCAACCTCCAGGAACACATGCTCCTCCGGTCTGGCGATCGACCGAATCCCGTCCATGAACTTGACCTCGGCCATGACGTGCCGGCTCCAATAGGTCCAATCGGCGATCTCGGCGCCGATCGGTCCCCCGGTTACATTCGACAGAATGGCTCTCGTCGGAGCCTGATAGCGGATATCGCGCGCAACCGCCCGAAACGATTCGAGCATCGGCTGCATCAACGGCGAATGGAAGGCGTGGGAAACCTGCAGAGGCACGCTGCGAATGCCTTCCGCGGCCAGCGCCGCGCAAATCTCGCTTACCTCCTCGCCGTCTCCCGAGATCACCGTCTGTTCGGGGCTATTGACAGCCGCCACCGTCAAGCGCCCCCGGCCTGCGAGTTTTCTCGCCACCATTTCCCTGTCCGCGGCGATCGCCGCCATGCCGCCGCCCTCCGACAGGGCGTACATCAGCTCCCCCCTTGCCGTAATGAGCTTCATGGCGTCCGCCAGTCCGAATACGCCGGCCACACACGCCGCCGCGTATTCGCCCACGCTGTGACCGATCATCAGCTCGGGCTCGATGCCGTAAGCGATCCACATGCGCGCCAGCGCGTATTCGACGGCGAACAGCGCCGGCTGCGTATAACGCGTTTCATGCAGACGGCCGCCGGGCTCGAACAGCAGCTCCGTCAAATCGCGGCCCGTCAACTTTCGGTAGCAGGCAGCGCACTCGTCCAGCACTTCCCGGAAATTGCGATTGTCGCGATAAAGCCCGGCGAACATCCCCGGATACTGCGAGCCCTGCCCTGTAAACAGGAAAACGACCTTCCGGACCGTTTTGCCATGCAGCATATCGGCGGGCGCCCTGCCTTCCAGCGCCTCGCGGATCGCCGCTCTCAATTTCTCCGGCGACTCGGCCCACAGGACGGCTCTCTCCGGCCAGTCGGCCTTGCTGCCGTTCTGACTGCGGGACAGATCCGCCATATCCGCCGGACTCGCTTCGGCGTTCGCGTCCAGGAAGTCCGCCATCGCTTCCAGTTGATCGCGAAGTCCTTTGCCGGTCACCGAGCTGAACTTGAAGGGGAACGGCTTGATCGCGTCTTCGCTGGAAGGCTCAGCCCGTTCGCTCAGGCCGCGATACTGCTCGACGACGACATGGGCGTTCGTTCCGCTGAGACCGAAGGAGCTGACACCGGCAGCCCGCAGTCGGTTCGCTGTCCTTTTCCAGTCGATCGTCTCCTGCGGCACCTCCAGCGGAAGCTCCTCCCATTGAATATGAGAGGAAGGCGTCTCAAAGCGCGGCTGGCCCGGAATTTGTCCATTCTCGACGGCCAGCACCGCCTTGATCAGACCTGCGATGCCCGCCGCCGCTTCCAGATGGCCGATATTCGCCTTCACGGTCCCTACATACAGCGGCGTCCGGCGATCCTTCGCCATCACCTGGCCCAGAGCGTTCAATTCAATCGGATCTCCGAGCTCCGTCCCCGTTCCGTGCGCCTCGATATAGCCGATATCGCGCGAATCGATGCCGCTGCGCGCCCATACGCGCGCCAACAGCTTCTCCTGGGCCGGGCCGTAAGGGGCCGTCAGTCCGGAGCTCATGCCGTCCTGATTGACGCCGCTGCCGCGAATGACGGCATGGATGCGGTCCCCGTCGCGCTCGGCATCCGACAGCCGCTTGAGGATCACCGCTCCGCAGCCCTCGCCGCGCACGGTTCCGTTCGCTTGCGCGTCGAAGCTGCGAACTGCGCCGTCGGGAGACAGAATATGGAGCGTCGACAGCAGCTCCGTCGTGGCCGGCGAATACAGCAAGTTGACGCCGCCGGCAATCGCCATATCGCAATCTCCGGCCGTCAGCCCTTTACAGGCCTGATCCACGCACACCAGCGAAGAGGAGCAGGCCGTGTCGATCGTAATCCCCGGTCCCTGCAAGCCGAACACATAGGAGACTCTTCCCGACAAAAAGGAAAATCCGCTGCCCGTCACATCCCCCGACTCCAGCACCTGCCGCTGCTTGCTGTCTTCGAACAGCGCCTGCGCATAATCCGGCGAAGAGACGCCGGCGTATACGCCCGTTGCCGTGCCTCGCAGCCGATCCGGCGGATAACCGGCGTTCTCCAGCGCTTCGTAACAGATTTTGAGGAACAAGCGCTGCTGCGGATCGGTCCGCTCGGCTTCCTTGGGAGACATTCGGAACAACCTGCAATCGAAGCTCTCGATATCCTCGGTCAAATACCCCGCCCTCCGCAAGGCGGGATTGGCCGCCAGCCGTTCCTCCCAGTCGCCGCCCCGCCTTGACGGGGGCGCATCGCCGATCAGTTCCTTCTTTGCCAGAAGCGCCTCCCACAGTTCCGCCGGCCCAGCGATGCCGCCCGGGAGCCGGCAAGCCATCCCGATAACGGCTATCGGTTCGGACATTCCCGTCCGTCTCGCGTTCAGCTCCCGCTTTAATCTCCGAATCTCGGTGAGCGCCTGCTTGAGAACACCGGCTCTCATTTCCGACGCGTCAGACATGTTTCGTCCCTCCCAACTCGTATCTCAGACGCTCCAGCAGCTCGTCTTCCGAGAGATCGCCGAACTCCGCATCCGAAGCGGCTTCTCTTGCCACCGCCGCGTCGGGTCTGTTCCGGCTGTTTGACGGAGCGGCCAGATGGCGGCTTATTTGGGTCACCGTATTGTAATTGAACAGCAGCGTCGCCGGGACGTGAACACCCAGCGCCTGCTCCAGCGAATAGCGCACGGACAGCGACATGGCCGAGTTCAGTCCCAGTTCCATAAACGGCGCATTCCGGTCGACCTCGTCCGCCGGAACGGCCAACTGCTCGGCGATCAGCCCGGCGATGAAATCCGCCAGCGCCGTTTCGCCGCCGTGCCGGCCGAGCGAGAGCAAGGGCCCGCTGTCGCTTCGGGAATCGACGCCGATCTCTCGATCCCATTCCCCGCTTAGATACATCGCCTTCGCCCGGCCGCGCCGGATTTTGCCGCTGGTCGTCCGCGGCACTTGCATCGGCGGCACGAACACGACAGTATCCACCATCAGTTCAAGCTCCCGAAGCACGCGCTGCCGGATCTGTCTCGCCCATCTGCCGCAGGCCGCGCTGCGGACCGCCCTCCGCTCCACCTCCTGGATGACGACGACGCGTTCTTCCCCTTCCTCCGATTCGACGGAGAAGGCGGCGGCGCCGTCCGAGCGCAGTGCGGGATCGGACAGGAAGGCGATTCGCTCAATGTCTTGCGGGTAGTAGTTCATCCCCCGGACAATGATGAGATCCTTGATTCGGCCGGTGATATACAGCTCGCCGTTCGCGTCCCGGAAGCCGTAATCTCCCGTGCGCAAATACACGCGGCCGCTGTCCTTCTCGCGCCTGAAGGCCCGGCTTGTCTCCTCAGGCCGGTTCCAATATCCTCCGGTCACGGAAGGACCGGCAAAGCACACTTCCCCGATCGCACCGTCGCCCAGTTCCTTCCCGTTCTCCGGATTTCGAATCGACAGCCGATGCTCGTCGACAACATAACCGCTGCCGACCAGACGGACTTCATCCGCCTCCTCCGACAGCTCCCGTATCGTCTCCAGATTTCCCCGGCCAAGGATGTTCACATGCCCGAGCCGGAAATCCCGCTTGTCCAGACGAAGCCAGCCGACCGGCTGGCCGGGACGATAGGTGGACACCGCGAGCGAAGCCTCCGCCAGGCCGTAGCCCGGCGACAGCACGTTCTCTCTAAGGCCGAAGCGCTCCGCCGCTCGCCTGAATTTGAGCAAGGTTTCCAGGCGAATCGGCTCGGCCCCGCAGAACGCCCGCTCCAGCGTGCGAAGAGACAGCGCCCCGTCCTCCGCTTGCGTCTCAAGCTGGTTCAGCCGTTCGGCCGCCAGCTCGTAGGCGAAATTCGGCGCGCCCGTGTGGGTTCCCCCAAAGCGGGAGATGGCCCACAGCCAGCTCAGCGGCTGCTGCATAAAGTCGTTGGGCTTCATCAGAATGACCTTGAAGCCCGAATAGATCCCCTGCAGAATACCGATGATCAAGCCCATATCGTGGTAGAACGGCAGCCAGCTCACCATTACGCTCCGCTCTCCGAAGTCGAACTTGCGCTCCAACTGCTTCAGGTTGTTCAGCAAGGACGAATGCGTAACCATAACGCCCTTGGGATCGCTCGTAGAACCGGACGTATACTGCAGCAGGGCAATCTCTCCCCGAGCCGGAGCAGCGGCCGGCAGCCCCCTCTCTTCTTCAACTAGCGTCGAAAAAACGGGCAGAGTGGACAGCACGCTTGAGCCGCTTATAATCCCTTGCAAAGACTCGGCCGACGCCTGATCGGCGAGCAGACAGCTTGCCTCGCAATCGGCCGCGATTTTCTCCCATCGCTCCAGCGATTTGTGCCTGCCGGGCATGTTGACGGGGACGGGAATGACGCCGATGCGCAGGCAAGCCAGAAACGCCGCGATAAATTCGAGGCCCTGAGGGAACATCAGCAAGCAGCGGTCCCCCTCGGCCAGACGCCGCGCGGCAAGCGAATCCGCAAGCGCGGACACGTCCGCATACAGCTGCGAATAGGTGATTTCGGACAGGCGGAAGCGGCTGTCCAGCATCCCGTACGCGATCAGGTCCGGCGTGAGCCGCGCCCGCGACTGCAAAATAGTAACGATGGAATCTTCGGTTGACCGGTTATCCCTGTCGCTCATTATTACGTTCTCCTTCCCGTATTCAAGAACGGTTTACCGCCGCAGCGCCTCGCCGATCACCGCAGCCAGATTGCCGGCATTGGGCTCGGCCTCGATGCAGGTATAGTGGTTGCCGGCAATCTCCCGAACCGTGAATTCTCCCAGACAGACCTCCTGCCAGAATCCCAGCGTCATCTCGTTCGTACCCGGCAATAAGGTAAAGGGCTCGTTTGCCAGCAGGAAACGAATATCCCCCGGGTAGGGCAGCGGCGTGAAACGGGCGGATTGCAGGCTTTGGCGGTAGACCTTGAACAAGCCCTCGGCCATCTCGACCGGCATGCGGTTGCCGCCGGAGACGGACATCGCGTTGACGTAACCGACAAAGCGCTCCCTCCTCGACATTCCCTCCAGCCTTCGGAAAAGTTGGCCGACGCGGTCCAGCGCGTCGTCGCCTCCGATGTCAAGCGAGGAGCCGGCAGGCACGCTGCGGCCGTTCGCTTCGAAAATATGGCGAAGCCCGTCCACGAACTCGTCCGGGGTCACGCCGGTGAAACCGGCCTGTTCGAGCGAGATGTTCAGGTTCGGCACAAACAGCGACTCGATCACCAGGTCGTCGGCGATATCGTACGGCACCGGATGACTGTCCACCAGCACGAGATCCGTTACGCGAACGCCGTTCTCCAGCAGACGACGGGCCGTCTCGACGGCGATGAGACCGCCCAGGCAATAGCCGATCAACTGCATCTCTCCATGACCGGTCGCCGCCAGCCGCTTGGCGTAATCGTCGGCCAGATGGCCGATCGTCTCCGCAGGCTCCAGCGAGCAGTACAGCTCGGTATCCTTGATGGTAATGCCGACGACCGGTCCGGCCTGCTGCTCCTTCAAATGTCCAAGCAGCAAATGGAAGCAATTCATCGTCCCCAATCCGGCATGGAATACGACTCTGAGCGGTCCCTCGCCGTCGCCGCCGTAGAAGGTCAGCACCGCATTGCTGTCCTCCCGGGTTCGGTCGCCGGGCGCGGGAGCGTCTCTGTCCCCGGCGGTCTGCGCCTCGGCTATCCGGGCGCGAACAAACGTCGCCAACGCATCCACGGTCGGATAATTCAGCATCTGCCGGAGCAGAGCGTCGAAAGGAATGTCAACTTCATACGGCGTGGCGGCGAGCCATTCGCGCAGCTTGCCCGCAGCCTGGGCCATAATAAGCGAATCGGCGCCGACCTCGTAAATATTACGGGAAGCTTCGAGTGTTGGGCGGCCAAGCGCATCCGCCCATATCTGGAGCAGCCCTGCGAGCAGCGGATCGCTTGCGCTCGGAGACGAAGCTGCGCTTGACGAAACGGAGAGCTTCCTTCTCCAGCCGGCGAGCGCCTTCCGATCGACTTTGCCATTGCTCGTCAGCGGCAGCGAATCGGCGACCCGGAGCTCGGCGGGAATCATATAAGCAGGCAATCGGTCGGCCAGGAAGGCCGTCAATTCCGTCGCCAGCTCCTCCTCGCGCATTCCTCTGCCACCCGCTTCTACGACCGCGAACAGCGCGCGGGCTTCCCCCTCGCCGACGATCAGCGCAACCGCAGTCTCGACGGCAGGATGCCGCTGCAGCGTCGCTTCGATCTCGCCAAGCTCGATGCGATGGCCTCTCAGCTTGATCTGATGATCCTCACGGCCGAGGAATTCGATCTCGCCGCCGGGCCGGTAACGGCCCAGATCTCCGGTACGGTATAACCGCTGTCCGTCGGCGGGATGACTAACGAAGCTCCGGGCGGTGGCGTCGGCATTCCCGTCGTACCCCAGCGCCAGTCCCGCGCCGGCGATGTACAGCTCGCCCGTCACCCATACCGGGCAATCCCGCATCCCTCCGTCCAGCACGCGGAAGGATTGGTTGGCCAGCGGCAGACCGTACGGAATGCTCGCCCAATCCTCCGGCAGGCCGTTGCAGAGATGGCAGATCGACCAGATGGCCGCTTCGGTCGCGCCGCCCAGACTGACAATCTGCGCGCCCGGCAGACGGATCGCCAGCCTGTCCGGCAAGAACGGCGGTACCCAGTCTCCGGACAGCAGCGCCAGGCGAAGTCGCGGCAGACGGCATGCCGAATCCGCGTTCAGGTAAGCCTCCAGCATCGTCATCAGCGCCGGCGCGGAATTCCATACCGTCACCCCGTGTCTGTTCATCAGCTCCGCCCAATGGGACGGATCGGTCTGACGGTCGGCCGAGGGAAGAACAAGCGTGCCTCCGGCCGACAGCGTACCGAAAATGTCATAGACAGACAGGTCGAAGCCGAGCTGCGACAAGCCCAGAATCGCGTCGCTTGCACCGATTTGGAAGCGCCGATTTATATCCTCGATCGTATTGACGGCCGCGCGATGGGTCATGACGACTCCTTTGGGCAGCCCGGTCGAGCCGGACGTGTGGATAATATAGGCGGGCCGATCGGGATCTCCCTCGGCCACCAGCGCATGGACTGCCGGTGATTGAAGCCGATCCGCCGCGATAACGAAGACAGAAGACGGCCATCCCTCTCCCCTTTGTCCCTCGGATGTCAGCACATACCGAACCTTCGCTTGTTCGAGCAGGATCAGGCGGCGCGCTTGCGGCTGCGTCCTATCGATAGGCACATACACGGCGCCCGCGAACAGCGTCGCAAGCACCGCCGCCACCTGGCAGGACGACTTCTCCATTATGATGGCGACTCTGTCCCCTTCGCGGCAGCCGGCTTCCTTCAGCTTCCCGGTTATGGCGGACGTTCGCAGCAGCAGTTCCTCGTAAGTGACCTGTCCCTCGTTGTCAATAACGGCTGTCCGGTTCGGAGCCTCCGCCGCCCGCTTCAGCACCCCGCCGTGCAGCAGGTCATCGGGAAGGACAGCCGCCGTAGCGTTTACCCGCAGACGTTCCTGCGTCTGCCATGCCGGCAAGGGCACGGCCTCCTCCTGGTCCCAGGCTCGATCGGAATCGGCCAGCGAATGCAGCAGCCGCTCGAACGCGCCGAACATATCGTCCATCATCCCGGAAGGGAACACGCCGTCCCGGATGTCCCAATTGACCTGCAAGCCGAACGGCCCGTCCATCGCCTGACAATCGACGAACACCTGCGGCGTCTGGCTGATCCCTTGATGGCCCTCTCTGCCTATCAGCCGGTTCTCCTCCGTCGGCTCGACAAGCCCGATCGCGCTGGTGAAGACGATCGGCATGAGCGCGGCCTCGCGGCCGCGCCTGCGGGACATCTCCCGCAGCACTTCGACGCCCGAGTACAGCCGATGATCCAGATCCGCGAACAGCTGTCCGTTGACGGCTCTGGCCCGCTCGCCGAAGGGGAGGGCGGCGTTCCAATCTACCGCCAGCAGGCTGACGGACGTGAAGTCGCCGACGATCGCCCGCACCTCGGAGTGCAGCGGAAGCCGATTCAGAACGGTCAGATTCAGGCTGAAGGCTCTGCTGCGGCTCCAGCGCTCGATAACGGCGGCATACGCCGTCATAACCGCCGCGGTCGGCGTCAGGCCGCGCCGCTGCGCCTGCCGCTTGAAGTTGCTCCAACGGGAGGCGTCCAGTTGAAGCGAGCGCCGCGTGAAGCGCGCTTTGCCGAAGCGGCTGTGCGCGGGAGCCAGCGGCAGATCGGGAGCCGAAGGCAATTCGTCGAGGCGGCGCAGCCAGTACTCCTTGTCCGCCGCGTAAGCGGCGCTGTCCCGCAGCCGCCGCTCGGCCAGCATATAGTCGCGGTAGCGAAGCGTCAACGGCGGCAGTTCCTGCTCCAGCCGGAAATACAACGTCTCGAACTCCGCCAGCAGCAGCCAGATGCTCGCCCAGTCGGCAATAAGAAATTCAATGGAGAAGTGCAGCAGGGCATGGTCCGGCATAGCGGTGAGCGCCACGCCGAAAAGCGGCCAGCGTTCCGTGTCGTAGATCCGCCGCCCCATCTCTTCGCGGATATTCCCAAGCTCCGCTTCCGCCCGGGACTCGTCCCAGCCGCGCGCGTCGGCGAAAGCGACCTCGAAACGGGGAACCTTCTCGAGCACCTGCTGGGAGCCGTCGCGTCGAATGACCGCCCGCAGCATATCGTGGCGGTCGACAAGACGATTCCATGCCGCCTCGACGCGCGCCGGGTCCAGGCTCGGATAGAACAGCTCCAGATAAATGTGACAGGCGACGCCTCCATATTCGAACGCCTCGTTCCGGCCGAGCAAATAGGCAGCCTGAACGTCCGTCAACGGGAAGGGCTCGTACTTGGCCAGCGGCTGCGGAATGACGGCCGAAGACTGCGCCTCCGAGCGAAGCCAGGTTAGCACGGACGCTTTGTTCTCCTTCAGCGTCTGCAGGTCGGAAGAAGTCACGACTCCTTTCGGCGCTTTGTACCGCAGCGCGCCTCCTTCCTCCCATAGCGTTGCGCCTTCTCCGCGAAGACGCGCGAGGAATTCGCCCGCATGAAATTCATAATTGGTTGTCATCGTTCATTCTCCTCTTTTAATGAAGGAATGCGACTCGCCGGGCGATCTGCCGGAACCATCAGCGCGCCGTGCGCAAGCGCGGGATCGAGCCGCTCCCGCAAGCCGTGCACGCCGACCTCGATCACGCCGGAGTTCTCCGAAGTTTCCGCGATCAGCCATTCATCTCCGGAAGCCAGCTTGCGAAGGTGACTCGCGCCGGCCTCCGGCACGCCGTACCTGACCCACGCGATCCCGGACGCTCCGTTCGGATGCGCAATGCGGTCGGGACGCTGCGGCGGATCGTAATGGGATACGACAAAAGGCAGGCCGGCAGGCTTCGGAACGAACAGGCTGTACTTGACGATTTGCCCGTCGGGGCGAACCCGCTTGCCGTTCATGATTCGGGAAGCGGCGATGCCGAGCCGTTCCGCCTCCTCCCGGACGCGCTGCAGCTCCTGGCGATTCGCTTCCGCGCCGCTTCGTTCCGGGAGGGCGTTCCGGACAGGCTCCAGCGCCACATCGCACCACCCCTTGTCCGCTTCGGACCAGCTGTGCCAGCGGCTCCCCGCCGCCTGTCCGTAAAACCAGCCCAACGGATGCCTTAAATAGGCGGCCGCCCGGGGAATCTGGAACAGTTCGACGAACGGTCCCCGTTCGAACCAGAGCAAGGCATTGTGCGCCCGCGCCGGGTCGCTGCCCCACGTCACGTTAAAGCCGAGCTTCTGAAAATCTCTCACAGCGTCGGCAATACGATTTACTTTGCATAGAATGTGGCTGCACTTAAGCATACGTCCCCTTCCTCACCGCAAATAATTTTTGTCCCAACGGCGCCAGCGGATGATCGTCGGCGGGGAACGTCAGCACCTCCGCGGCGCCGGCCCTGCGAAATACATCCTGCCATTGGGAAGCAGACATAAAGGTGGTTTGCGAGCGTGCCCGATCGTCTTGCGGCGGCGTCATCATGAACGCTTGCGAGATCAGAATTTCCGGAAATTCGCCGACCGGCTCCGTCAGCAGCAGCCAGCCGTCCGGCACGAGAAGCTCCAGAATGCCGCGCACCGTGCGATCCGTATCCTGCGCATTGTTCAAAACGCCCGCCGCCACTACAACATCCGCGCCTGACGCCTCTATCCCTTGATCTGCCAAACGAATATCGATATCGGCAAGCTCGTACCGCATCCAAGGGTAACGGCTGTAACGCGACTGCGCGGCGGTAAGAAAATAGGAAGAGACATCCGTGAACAAATAGTTTAATGGGAACGGCTCCGGCGCGGCCTGCCATCTGGCAACAATCGCATCGGTGGTCGCGCCCGTTCCCGCACCAATCTCCACCAGGCGCAGCGCAGACCGCTTCCGCAGCGCGGCAATCCGCGCCACGGCTTCCGCTACCGACTGATTGAGATAACGGGCCGTAACCGTCTCCCGATACAGCGCGTCGGCATAGTCCATCTTCCCTTCGGGGAACAGCAGCAGCGCGGCCTGCTGCTCTCCGCTCATCAATTGCGGCAGCCGCCGGGCGTTCTCGATCAAGTAGTCCATCGTTAGCGGCGAGCCCAGCTTGCCGTCCCATGCCGTCCGCACCGCCTGCCAGCGCTCGTCGAGTTCGCCCTTGAGCACGATTTCCGTACCGGAAAATCCGCCTTCGCGCCGCTTGATATAGCCGCGCTCCGCCAAGAGGCCAAGCCAGCGCATAATGACCGAATGATGGCGGGGCGACACGTTCGCGGCGGACAGAATCTCCGCAATGCCATACGTACGCTGGCTGTCCGTCAGCGTCCCCTGCGCTTGCATCGCGTTTAACATCGAGCCGAACACCGCCGTATGCAGCTTCTCGATAAAATCGCCGACCTGCTCCGATCCGATTCCCCTCAGCTCGATGTCGGCCGGCGCCGTGCAGGAGACGAGTTCCTGTTCTTCGCCTGCTTGACCGGGACCAATCTCGTCCGGCACCGCCGACGCCGAGGCTCTCAGCAGATGGATCGGCAGCGGCTGATGACCCAGGCCCGGCCGAAGCGTCGGATAACCGATCGCCGCGGTCAGCTCGTGCCACTGGCTCGCGCACAGCAGCTCCTGCGCGGCTCTGCGCTCGGCTTCGGAACGATCCGTAATTGCGGCGCCTAGTTCCGTCAGATCTCGCGCGATCGCCTGCGGCCACAGCTTTGCCAGAAGATCGCCGTAGCTGAAAGTATTTCCCGAGCCCAGCGTCTCCGTGCTATGCTCCCGCATATAATCCGGCGCGGCTCCCGAAAGCTCGCCCAGTGTATAAGAAGCGTCGGGAACGTGCAGTCTGGGCCGCCAAACGACCGGTCCGTGCGTATCGGTCAGAGACAGGCTGCCGCCCGCAAAGCCGATCGCCGCTTGATGCAGCAGATGCAAATAGTTGTCCGGATCGTCCGGATCGACCTCGTTATGCACGCGCAGCACGGCCGGGACTTGCCCGATCTTCCCTGTCAGCACGCGAAAGGGCCCCTCCTGCGGACCGGCGGCCGCGGTTGACCAGGGACGTATCGAAGGCAGCGCCTGGGCCAGGATATGAACCATCGGATACGATACCTGGGAAGCGAACGCCGCATCGATATAAAGCGGCTCTTGCCGCTGCAGCGCAGTCCGCACCGCGGCGATAAACCGCCTGACGGCAGGCAGGTGAACGTACAGATCGCCTGTGCGAAAGACCGCGCCGCGCCGGCGGGCCGCTCGCAAGCACAACGCCAGGTCCTTGTGATGGATCGGCTGCTCCTGCATCACATGAATGCCCCGTTCAAGCAGCGCAAGGGACAGCTCCGTCCCCTGGCCGCCCATCACGCCCGATCTCAACACGACGCAGGCGGCGTCGATATCGTCCGGAAGCTGCTCGATCCCGGTATAGAGCGGAACGCCGTAATAAGCGGCGCACCGTCTGGAGCGATCGCTGCCCCTGGCCAGCAGGCCGGCCAGTTCGTAGCGATCCGGCAGCAGGGCGAGCGCCTCCAGATAAAATTGTCCGAACGTGGACCCGCAGACGATAACCCGCCATTTCTTGTGTGTCATATTTCCCCCTCTTCTGTCTCCATCATCTCGGCGACGGAGCGATTGATCACGGTCCAGCGCGTCGAACGATCCTCCCTGAGCCGCCTCACCACCGGTTCGGGATCGGGAATACCGGCAAGCGGTCTTACGCCCGCGGGAATTTCCCCTTCCAACACGGCTCTTGCCGCGGCCGCAGCCGTCCGGCCGGTCATCGCCGCCGGTCTGTCGGCCTGGACGAGCAGCGTGCGCGTACACTCCGTTCCGCCTGCGCGGCCGGCCAACTGCACGATCAAGTGCATATAGGGGCTGCGTCCGGCCGAATCCAGCGCCGTCGCCTCGCACAGCCGTCGCACAGCCGTCCCGGGCTCTGTCGCGAATTGCGCCCGCGCCTCCTCCAGAACGCGCGTCGTCGCCGTTCCGTCAACCGCAATATGCCATTCGCCGTCCCGAAGCGACAGGGTCGAGGCCACCTCTTCCGCTTCCTCGTCTATATAGGGGTACAGCGCGATGTCTCGCGACCAGCCGGGAAGAGCGACACCGGACCGGCGCTGCGCGGCTGACGGACGGCGAGCGCCGTCCCGCCATGCCGCCAACGGCTCGTTGGCTCCTCCCGCAATGCCCGCAAGGTAGTCTTCCGCCGCCGAAGCGGTGAACCGGTCCAACGAGCCCATGCAATACCACAGCGAATGCACCGTGTCGTCGAAGGTGCCTGCCAACCATCGCGGAAGCAGTCCCGATAAGCCGGGAGAGGTGCCGGCGGCATACAGAATGACTCTGTCCGTCGCTTCCGCGCGCATCTCCCGGAACATCGGATCGTCGCCGGCATCCACATAATGGCATCCCAGGGATGCGCATAGGCGGGCGACACGCGCGGAGGCACGATGCGAGGGGCCCGCGCAGTTCAGCACCAGTTCGCAGTCGGCGGCGAACGCCGCCAGACTGCGGGCATCCTCCAGATCGAGCTCCCTCCATTCCGCTTGCGGCAGCGCATCCCCGAGTCTCTTACTTGCCTCTGCGGGATTTCTGCCGCCAATCCGCAGTGGACGTTTGTCCCACTGCGCTAGCGATTTTACCGCTTCCAGTCCAACATCCCCGTAACCGCCTATAATGCCGATCATATTTCTCCTTCTTCCAGCGCTTCTTCAACGGGAGCTCTGCCGTGCGCCAAAGGCTCGAGGACGGCGGCCACCCGCTCCAGCGTTGGCGCTTCGAACAGTTGGCGCAGCGACAAATCGATCCCGAAGCGCTCCTTCATTTCCGCCAGAAACCGCGTCGCCAGCAAGCTGTCTCCCCCGATGGCGAAGAAACTCGATTCGCGGCCGATCGTATCGCGCTTGAGCAGCCGCCGCCACATATCCGCCACCGCCCGCTCCATTCCGTCGCGCGGCTCGCCCCCTTCGGCGGCGTCCATTTGAGAATGGAAGAGCTCGGCGACAGCTTTGCGATCTACCTTCCCATTGGCGGTGAGCGGAAGCTGCGGCACAATCTCGATCCGCTCCGGCAGCATGTGGGCCGGCAGCAGACTGGCAGCGAAGCGAAGCAGCTCCTCCTCCTTCAGCTCCGGTCTTGACGCCGGACAGTCGGCTTCGAGATAGAAGGAAGAGGAGCCCGCGATCGGCAGCGCCCGCACCTGATGAAGACCGGCTTGCCGCAGCAGCTTGATCCATGCCTCTTCCGGCAGCATCGGGCTGCGAGCTTGGCGGCGGCTGTCGTCGAGCTGCCCGAAGCCCTTGTCCAATACGGCGGAGGTCACGATCGCAATCGGCGTCAGCTCCCGCTGCTCCAAGGCCGCCACCCTGCCGCCGCGGCGCGCCAGCATGGCGGCGACAGCCGTTCCTTCGCGCGGATCGCGGTAACGGTGCAGAGAATGGACAGCCGCCACAACATCGAAAGCATAGCGAAGCGAGGACGGCACCCGATTCTCCGGCAGGCGGTGGAATTGCACATCATGCGGCAGCGAAGACAGCCGCTCCCTTGCCGCTTCCAGCAGCGACGGCGCGGTATCCAGCAGCGTAAGCTTGATTTCATCCGGCGTCAGCTGCTCCAGCAGCGCCTTTGCCGCGATACCGCCGCGGCCGCCAAGCAGCGCAACCTCGGCGGGGCGTCCGCAGGCGGCATGCATCCGCTTTACGGCAGCCGCGATCATCGCGATGCCGGCGGTTGTGCCGGTATCGCGCGCCGCCAGCCGTTCCGGTGCCAACAAATCATCCTCCAGCAGCACCGATGCCGGAAGCTCCCCCTCGATGATTCGTCGATAGTCTGCCGTCCTCCGGAACAGCCGTCCAGCAATTTGCTCCGCGAGCGGCAGCGCTTTGCCGCTTCCGTCTTCCCCGTCTTCGCTCACAAGCTTGCAGGCTTCCCCATAGCACAGCGTCTCCGGCAATCTTGAGCCGCCGCGAATCTCGCCGCTGCGTTCGCACACGACAACCTGGCGCTCCTCGAGCCATGCAAGCCACAGCCGGAGCAAGGGCTTATACTCCTCCGCCACGCGCAGCGTTCCCGCCATTCGTCCCGGGCCTGCCGGGTAGTCCTGGCCTTCGGCCAGCAGCAGAACCTCCGCGATGAAAGCCTCGACGATGCGCGCCTGACTCTCCCATTCCGCGCCTCCGGCCTCTTGGTTCGCCTGAGCAGCGACGCGGAGCTCCTTCGCTTCCTCGACCGGCCCCGGCTCGCCGCCAACTGCCGGGACGACGACCGCCACGAGCTGGCTTGCGCCCGAATCGGCGACCGCCGCCACCGCTTGGCCGACGCCGGCATGCCGGCGCAGCGCAGCCTCGATCTCTCCCGGCTCGATGCGATAGCCGCGCAGCTTGATCTGCCGATCCGCTCTGCCCAGAAACTCCAGCGTGCCGTCAGGCCAATAGCATCCCCGGTCGCCCGTGCGGTACCAGCGCTCTCCGCCGGCTTCGACGAAGCTGGCGGCCGTCAGCTCGGGCCTGCTCAGATAACCTCGGGCTACGCCTGCTCCGCCGATCCAGAGCTCCCCGGCCACCAGATCCGGACAATCGCGCCCTAACCGATCGACCACCCGATAGAGCTGATTGCTCAACGGTCTGCCGTAGGGAATCGAACGCCACGACGGGTGAAGACGCCTAACCTCGAAATAATTCGACCAGACAGCCGCTTCCGTCGCTCCCCCCAGCGCGATAAAACGACAGTTCGGAGACTTGGCCCGCAGCCGATCCGGCAGCTCCAATCCGATCCAGTCGCCCGAAACGAGCGCTAACCGCAAGCTTGCCAGATCGCCGCTCTCATTCGCAGCCGCTAGCAGCATATCGAGCAGCGCCGGCACGGAATTCCACACGGTCACCTTCATGCGGCGAACGAGCCTCGTCCAGACGGCCGCTTCCCTTCGGATTCCTTCGTTCAGCAGGACAACGCCTCCGCCGACCGACAGCAGACCGAACAGATCGTAGACCGACAGATCGAATTCGAGAGACGAGACGGCGAGAACGTTGTCCGTCTCCCGGACAGCGAATTTCCTGTTGATATCCTGAATCGTATTCCATGCGGCGCGATGCGTGATCTCCACCCCTTTGGGCTCTCCGGTCGAGCCCGACGTGAAGATGACATAGGCCAACGCATCCGTCGCCGCGACTCGAGGAGCCGGCAGAGGCTCCATATTTTCCGGCTCGCCGAACCGAATGCCGGACAATCGCTCCGACTCGGATAGTTGGGAATAATCGGAATCCTCCAGCAGAATGTGGCGAATAGAGCCGATTCGATAAATCCGCTCGCGCCGTTCGGACGGCTGATCGGGATGAACGGGAACATAGGCCGCGCCGGCCGCCAGCACCGCAAACACGGCTGCGATCTGTTCCGGTCCCCTGGGCAGCTTGACGGCAACCCGTTGCTCAGGCCCAACGCCTCTTGCGATCAAACGAGCGGCCAGGCGCAGCGCTTTGTCCGCCAGCTCGCCATACGACCAGGAACGGGAGACGCCGCCCTCCTCCCACAACAGCGCCGGACGCTCCGGCGTCTCCTTCGCTTTGGCAAAAAAAGCGGCATGTATCGGCGCCTCCGCAAGGAACAAAGCCGTAGCGTTCGCTTGATCGCGTACGGCCCGCTGCTCTTCCGGCAATCCGTCCGGCAGACGCTGCGTCCATTCCTCCGTCGCCGTCCATATCAACAGCTTCACATAAGTCTCGAACATCGCGCCCGCCTGCTCCCGCGGCATCCGTCCTTCCGCTCCGGCCCAGATTAACCGGAGTTCTCCGTCCTGCTCCTCCGCCCGGCAATCCAGCCATACGGCCTCCTGCCTCTCAAGGCAGGCAATCGGCTGCAGCACTTCCTCCTCCGTTCCCTGCCATGAACGCCCTATGGAAAATCGAACGACCGCGTTCCCGTCTTCCCCGTCGGCATCATACCCGCTCTCGCCGTCCGCCGATAACTGCGCCTCGAGCACACGGCACACCTCCAGGAAACTCTCCGTCCCGTCGGTCTTCCATCGTACCGAGGACACAGCAGCTTCTCCCAGTCCTCTGCCGAAATCCGTCGCAGGGCTGCCCGCTCCGGCCGCATCCAGCAGAATAGTCCATGCTTCGTCACCATTCCATCTGCCCATGACTTCGCCCAGAACGGCCAGCAGCGGAGACATCGGTGAAAGGCTTTGCCGCAGGGCTTCGTCCCGTATTTTCCGCCAATGATCCGCTCCCATCCTGTATTCCCGACGAACCCGCAGACGATCGCCCAGCCCCTCAGCTGGCAGCGGCAAAGAAGCGGCAGCTGAACCCGTAGGAGCCTGGGCGAACACGACACTTGCGCTTGACCTATCGGACTCCTTAAGCAACATTATCCAAACACCTCATTCTCCGGATTTATGACGGCCAAAAACGCAGAATCACCTCTTTTACTGATAATGATTATCATTATCATATAGATTTGTGCTAAAGATTACCAAATTGTTCGATCTATGTCAACGCTTTTTTCAATGTAACAAATACGATCTGAAAATGGATACCCGCTCAAGACAAACGCATACTCGCTCGGGACAAATCCTCTTCTCCCTTATTGCCTGGGCATCGGGCGCGCGGTATGCTTCAAGTCAAAAGCGGATTGTTCTCGGACTCGATGGCCGGTTCGAAAGGTTTGAAGGTTCGAAAAGTTTGAAGGCTTGATAAGCTTGGAGGGTTCACGGGATTCGCAGAGTTGACGGAGTTCGAGGGCGAGCTTAAGTCCATTCGATGATCCACCGAACGAGGGCAAGACGTCATTCTATACAGACGCCGGCTTCGGATATCCGAAGCCGGCGACGAGGCCATCCCCTCAAAATAATAAATCGATTATTCCTGTTATTGCCCCCGGCGGGGCGGGGCCGAGAGCTTGCGGTATTCGCTTGGCAACAACCCCCTGCTTCTGCGGAAAGCGCCGGAAAAATTGCTGGCTTTCTGGTAGCCGACCATTTGCGAGATTTGCCAAATGCTGTAGTCCGTGCTGACGAGCAGGTGCTCGGCATGGCCCATTCGTTTGCGGTGCAGGTAATCGAATACGGTGCAGGCATATCCCTGCTTAAACGTGTATTTCAGCTTGGTCGCGCTCATGCAGGCCATTCTGGCCAGCGAATCGAGCTGAATATCCTGCATGAAATACTCGTCGATGTATTGTTTGACGGCGGCAAGACGCTCCATATCCTGGGGAGACACTTCCCGCGGGGACGCGGACTCGCGTCTCTCCTTGGTCTTGTGCACAATCAGCGAGATCGCCTCTCCCACCTTGCTTTCGTAGAAAAGCTTCGCAGCGATGCCAGTATGCCTGCACGCTTTGATCTGCCGCAGCAACAGCAGCAATTCGGGAAAATCGACAGAACCGTCCACGCTCCGGAAGGCTTCCCGCGGGTCCTCGTACTCTCCAGGATAACGCTTCTGCAAATAGTGGCGATAGTATTCCGGCATGATCATAATCGACGTGCACTGGATGGGAACGTTCTTGTGGTACACGGCCCGGTATATATTGTGGTGGCCGATATGTCCCTTGATGCTGGAGCTCGTCAAGCGCTTGTACGGACTCAGCTCCTCGCCCGATATGGAGTCGAAACAGCTGACGCTCACATAATCCGGCTGCGGATATTCCATGAAGAAGTCCTCGTAGACGACAAAGTCCTGTATCGAAATGGCGAACAGATTCTCGCAGGAATACAGCCAGTAGCAGCCTCTGCCCCGCTCTTCGGGAATGACGTAGCAAGTGCCTGCCGGATTGAAGCCGCAGCACGCTCCGTCGCGAGTCAAACCGCGGGGAATCAGAAACGAATCAAACAGTTCGGTTTGAATATCCTTCATCGTTTATCTTCCTTATCCACCTTGGAAATTTACACATAATGTAACATTTTGTCCGCAAACAGGCAACCATTCGGAACTGCGAATTTTGAGGAGGAAAACGCCTCTATGGAACAATTGCTGAACGTCTATTCCTATGCCAAACAGTATAGAAAAAGCATGTATTCGTCTATCCTGCTGCTGTCGGCAAGCGTCATTCTGGCAATCGTCCCCTATTATCTGGTCTACCATATGATCATGAGATTTACGGGGGAAGGCTCCCTCTCCATCGCCTATTTGGCCGTCATGTCGGGCCTTGTGTTCGTCAGTCTGGCGCTCCGGACGCAGACGCATCACATGGGCTTATCCTCCTCTCACCGTCTGGCCTATGATACGCTCATGGGCATGCGGAAGCGAACGGCCGACAAATTGCGGATGATGCCGATGGGAACGATCGGGAAGCACGGCACGGGAAGCTTGAAGAAAAACTTCGTCGAAAATATCGAGGATATGGAGATCATTCTGGCGCACGCCGTACCTGAAGGCATCTCCAACCTGCTGACGGTCGTTATCGTGACCGGCGCGCTGTTCGCGTTGGACTGGCGGATGGCGCTGCTGTCGCTGGCCGTTCTGCCGATCGGCCTGATCGCGGTAGGTTTTATGATCAGGGACGGCATGCAAAGGATGGGCCCCTATTATCAAGCGTCCAAAGAGATGAACGAGACGATTATCGAGTACATCTCCGGGATGGAGGTCATCAAAGTGTTTAACCAAACCGCCTCCTCCTTTCAAAAATACCGCGCCTCGGTGGACAACTATAAAAAATATACGCTGGATTGGTACAAAGTATCGTGGACTTACCTGACCGTTTACAGCATTGTTCTGCCCTCAACGCTGCTGTTCGTCCTGCCGCTTGGCACTTTGTTCTATACGAACGGCTCGCTGACGCTCGGCACCTTCGTCCTGTCCATCCTGCTCGCCATGAGCCTGGGGGTGCCTTTGATGCGGCTGGTCGAATTTCTCCCCGTCTTCCCGCAGCTCAAGCAGAAGGCGCAGAAAATCGAAGAATTGTTCGCGGAACAAGAGCTGACGAGCGGCGCGCGGTCAGCGGTGCCGGAATCTTGCAGCGTCTCGTTCCGCCATGTGAGCTTTGCTTATAAAGACGGAGTCGACGTGCTGCATGATATTTCCTTTACGGCGCGACCCAACACAGTGACGGCTCTCGTCGGCGAATCCGGCTCGGGCAAGTCGACGCTTGCCAAGCTGCTGGTTCGATTCTGGGACGTTCGCGAAGGCGTCATTGAGATCGGTGGAATCGACATCCGGGAATACACCTTCGAAGCGCTGATGAACGCCATCAGCTATGTATCGCAGGATATCTTCCTGTTCAACACGACGATTATGGAAAATATCCGCATCGGCAATCCCGACGCCACCGATGCCGAGGTCGTCGGCATCGCCAAGCTGGCTCAATGCCACGATTTCATCATGGCGACCGAGCGCGGCTACCAGACAACGGTCGGCGGCGCAGGCGACAAGCTGTCCGGCGGTCAGCGGCAGCGGATTGCGATCGCGCGCGCCATGCTCAAAAACGCGCCCATCGTCGTCCTCGACGAAGCTACGTCCGCTGCGGACCCCGAGAACGAGGATCGGATTCAGGCGGCGTTGAACAGCCTCATACAAGGCAAAACGCTGATCGTCATCGCTCACCGACTCTCTACCATCGTAGACGCCGACCAGATTCTGGTCATGTGCAAGGGGCAAATCGAAGCCCGCGGCACACATGGCGAACTGCTGCAGCAATCGCCCGCCTACCGCACCATGTGGGATGCCCACAGGGAAGCGATGAACTGGGACATCGCCGTCTTGGAAAGGAGCAACTAAATGCTGCGTTTTATTAGAAAAATGCTGGATCTGGCCGACGAATTTTCCGGCAAACTAAAGCTGGCCTTCGTGCTCAGCTTTATCGAAAGCCTGCTCTCCAACGCGCCCATCTTTGCCACGCTGTTCGTGTTCACCCGCCTCCTCGACGGCACGCTAACTACCGCGGATGCCTGGCTGGGCGCCGCCGCGCTCCTCGCCGCGATCGTCTTCCGCTGCCTGCTGAGACGATGGTTCATTGCACTGCAAAGCGGCACGGGGTACGATATTTGCGCCAGAGAGCGAATCGGCATCGGCGATCGCTTCAAGCGTTTTCCCATGAGCTACTTCACGGAAGGCAACATCGGCAATGTGTCCTCCGCCGTATCGATCGATCTGCTGTTCATCGAGGAGCATGGCATGGGCGCGATGGACAGGGTGGTCAACGGCTATGTCGGGCTGGCGATCGGCTGCGCCATGCTGCTGCTGATCGATTGGCGCATCGGACTCGTGTCCGTCGCGCTGTCGGCCATTGCCATGCTGTCCCTCGAGAAGCTGCAGAAGGTCGGCAAGCGGCATTCGCGGATCAGGCAGGAGCAGCAGGCCGCCCTCACCTCCGCCGTGCTGGAGTATGTTCAGGGAATCTCGGTGATCAAGGCGTTCCATATGATCGGCGACAAGGCTCAATCGCTTCAGGAGACTATCCGGCAGACCCGCGATCGCGCGATCGACTTTGAGAACAAATTCGCGCCGCCGAGCTTCCGGTACCAGACCTGGTTTTCGCTGCTCACCGCACTTACGATATTCATGGCCGCCTGCTTCTCCTTCTACGGCACCATGAACACCGCGGTGATGCTCATGCTGTTCATCTACGTGTTCTACATGTTCCTGCCGATCAAATCGCTGGCCGGCTTAACCAGCCAGATTCGGGTGATGGAAGCGGGGCTTGAACGATACGAGCGGTTGAAGCAGACGACGATTATGGACGAAGACGGCCGCGATGTGCGGCTGGAGCGATTCGACGTCGCATTCCACAACGTGTCGTTCGCTTACGAAGCCCGCGATACGCTGCGGGAGATCAGCTTCACCGTTCCCGAGAAAAGCATGACGGCTCTCGTCGGCATGTCGGGTTCGGGAAAGACGACAATCGCCAACCTGATCGTGCGATTCTGGGATGTGCAGCAGGGCGAAGTCAAAATCGGCGGCGTGAACGTCAAGGAGCTGACCTGCGAAAGCTTACTGCGCCATATCAGTATGGTGTTTCAGAAAGTCTACCTTTTCCATGATACGATCTTCAACAACATTCGCTTCGGCAAGCCGGACGCCACGTTCGAAGAGGTCGTGGAAGCGGCCAAGAAGGCACGCTGCCACGAATTCATCATTAATCTGGAGGACGGATACGATACCGTTGTGGGCGAAGGCGGAGGTTCGTTGTCGGGGGGCGAGAAGCAGCGAATTTCCATTGCTCGGGCGATTCTCAAGGACGCGCCCATTATTCTGCTCGATGAAGCGACAGCAAGCGTTGATCCCGACAACGAACGTCATATTCAAGCGGCCATCAACGAACTGGTCCATAACAAAACGCTGATCGTCATCGCCCACCGCTTGTCCACCATTCGCAGCGCCGACCAGATTCTGGTCATGGACGACGGCAAGCTCGTCCAGAAGGGCACCCATGAACAGTTGATCCGGGAAACCGGACCGTACAGCCATTTATGGGAGAAAAGACAAACGGCCCGCAGCTGGAAAATCGCCGCAAGGCCGGAATCCATCACGGAGACCGCTCGAACCTGAGCTCAACGGTCACAAAAAATCATTTCAACGGCGAAGGAACCTTGCTTTTGGGACAGCCGTTAACTCCCGGGTCGGCTCCGCATCCTCTAAATCTCGGACCTGCACGGAAGTTGGGCTTATGGCGCCGACCCCGCATTATTTTCCGATTTTGACCAGGTCGTGCTGAAGCACGGTGCCGCCTTCAAGCGGCTTAAAAGTCATTTGCGTTACGCCAAAAACGTTGGTTACAAAGCGGCAGTTGACCGGTTGGATAATTCGAACCTCGTATTTGAACTGAACCTTGGACACGTCTGCATACAGAAAAACAGACTTATTCGGACCTACCGTCTGCGTGCACCTCTTCTTGCCGCACGGAACAACCTTTAGCGGCACAGGAGAACCGCTGGACCAATCGATCACCTGGACCGTAATATTTCGGGAAGTTGGTCCGAGATTAACCGCATCGACGAGCGCATACCGCGTTCGCGGACTTTTCCTCAGAATGCCCGTCGTATATACGACCGTTCCTTTCCTATTGCCCGCTATCGTCGCCATTGCCGTGAATTCCCCCCTCCCTCGTCTTCATTATTTATTTGATGCGTTCCCCCTGATAACGATTGGACAAAGTAAACGCATCCGGAAAATTCCGCAGATGGCTGCTGCTGGGCGAAGCGATCCCTCCGAACCGCTGGATCGGGGCCGGCATCATCGTCGCAGGCGCGTTCGTGATCGCACTGAAGTGAGCGGTTCGTCTTCGTTATCCAGGCTCTCATGCGCGGCTAGAGTACGTCGTCCAACCATTTGCGGCTCTGCGTATCGAGCTTCATTCTGTCCGGAATTTCGCATCGTCTCCCGTTCAGGTCTGTCAGCAGAATGCGATGATCGCCGTGGTACTGTACATGATCGTGCAGGTTGCGCATCCTCAACCGCAAAGCTCCGGCATCGGTGTCCAATTCCCACTCCCAGAGATCGCCTTTCTGCCTGACGCTTCGAACTGCCTCTACCTGCGGTAAAAAATAACGTCTTTTCAACTCGGTTCTAAGTTCTTGCAAACTGGCCTCGTCGAGTTGCTGCGGGTTTTCAATAATCCCTATTTCCGTACCTTCCGCTCGTACGGAAATATATCGGTCGGGATGTTGCAGCGGAAAGGTTCGGTATAGCAGCAATTCCGGGTATACGATTCCGTCCACGCTTCCTTGAAGCAATCCCCCTGGGGAACGGTAAAGCACGATTCGATCCGGCACTAATGCCCGAAGTTCATAAAGATTCGCCTTGTCCACTAAACCCTGCTCCCTTTTGAATATGCCATTTCTTTCTGCGCTTGAACGAGTTGGTAATACAGCCCCTCTGTGCGCAGCAGTTCGTCATGCGTGCCCACCTCCGCGACTTTGCCCCGCTCCAGCACAATAAGCCGGTTCGCGTCCCGCAGTGTCGACAGCCGGTGTGCGATAGCAATCGTAGTTCTTCCTTTGACCAGCCTGGCTATCGCCTCCTGGATTTGACGTTCCGTTTCCGTATCCACCGACGCAGTCGCTTCGTCCAGGATGAGAATACGAGGGTCATGTACGATCGCCCGGGCGATCGCCACTCTTTGCTTCTCTCCTCCCGATAACCGATGGCCGCGTTCCCCTACCCGCGTATCGTAACCGTCGGGCATACGAACGATAAAGTCATGCGCATTGGCAATTTTGGCGGCCCTCATAATTTCTATTGGCGAAGCGTCCGGCTTGGCATAGGCAATATTCTCGGCAATCGTACCGTCGAACAGGAATGTCTCCTGTAATACGATCCCGATCTGTCGACGCAAATCCTCTTGCTTCACCTTACGCAAATCAATGCCATCCAGTTTGATACTGCCTGAGCTTGGATCATAGAATCGGCATACCAAATTTATAAATGTGGATTTTCCGGCGCCGGAATGTCCGACAAGCCCGATCATTTCGCCCGCGCCAACCGACAAGCTTACCTCCTTCAGCACCGTTCGGTGGGTCTCGTACCCATAGCTGACTTGATCGAATACCAATTCGCCGTGCACGTCTTCAAGCGATTTAGCCTCAGGATCATCCGGCACGTCCACCGGTGTGTCCACGATTTCAAATACGCGATCAGCCGCCGAGAACGCCTGATTGGTCCAGTTAACCGCCTGGCTGAACCATTGCAGCGGGCCGAGAAACATACCGAGATAGACAATGAAGGCCATCAGGACGCCCAAGGTCATGCTGCCCTCAAGTACGGCACGCCCGCCGTAATACCAAGTCAACAGCACGCCGGTTCCGGCAAGCAAGGCGAATATCGGGAATGCCGCCGACCATAAGCCGTCCATGCGAATGTTCTGTACAACTGCTTCCTCGCTTGCTTCGGCATAACGTCTCTTCTCCACCGTTTCCTGACCGAATGCCTTCACTACGCGAATGCCTGAAAGGGAATCGCCAACCTGTACGTTCATTCGGAAGGTTGCACGCCAATGCCGATACCATCGCTTCCTGACCTTCGGCCAAATCCGGGTAGAGAACAATATAATGAGCGGCATCGGCAAAATCGCCCATAACGTCAATTGCCAATCCATCGACAGCATCACAAGAATAATGGCAATCAGCTTGAGTACGTTTCCGCCTACCCACATTAAACCGTCCGTTAGAAACTGCCGCATCGATTCGGAATCTTGATTGACGCGGCCAATAAACTGGGAGGTCTGGCGCCGGTCAAAATAGGCAAGCGACATCCCCATTAACGCGTTATAGACAGCCGTACGGATCCCCCCCATCATCCTGGCCCCAATCCATACTCCCAAGTAGCCGCGAATGATTTGTCCGACAGCCAACACCGCTTCCGTGCAGGCCAAACCCGCAACGAGCCAGATTAACGCGCTGCCCATATTGCCTGGCCGCAGCACATCGTCGACGATCACTTTGGTCAAATAAGGCGGGATAAGTTCAATTAGGGTCGTAACAACCAGCAACGCCGCAGCGATGAGCATCTGTATTCTGTAAGGTTTAGCGAATTCCAGCATCCGCAGCAGGACGCTGCTCTTGCTTCGACAGGCCGGGCACTTGCTATCGTTGATCGATATCATCATGCCGCAATCGGGACACATTTTTGGATAGTCCGCTTCCACAGCATCCGGCAAAGCTTCGCCGGCGGATAACGCCGTGATCAGCTTCGCTGCATATTCGAATACCGCTGCGTAGCTTGCCGTATAGCTCAGCAGCAATCGGCCTCCTGCTGCCGTATCCGCAACGAGCGTGCCGCCCCCGATCGCTTCAATCGTTCTCGCTCCCCGCAAGTCGGAGACGGGCAAGCGCTGCAGCTTGTTGCCGTCAGAATCCCATACCGACACAGCGTTTGCTGTCACTATTAGCCATAACGGAATAAATTGTCCGGCTTCATTCAAATCCGTCTGCGCGCAATAAATCGCTTCCTCATCCAATTGATTGCGAATCGCGGACGGAAGCTGTTCAACGAACCACATAAAACGCCTCCTTCATTCTTCCCTACAAAATTAAGCAGACCAGAATTGTTTATCCGGTCTGCTTTTGGGCCTTTATTCTATGGATACTCTTTCTTGCGACAAAGGATTACTTCAATTAAATTAAATCTGATTGACGTAGCAATCTGTGAATCATCACTGCCACTTCTGCGCGTGTAAGCAGCGCTTGCGGAGCTAGTTCACGCTCACTTCTGCCTTGTACAATTCCTGCCCCGATGCTGTTAACAACGCCTTTCATCGCCCAAGCGGAAGCCGATTGCGCATCTCCGTAGGCTTGCAGCGCCTGATTGGCGTCCTGTACGGCAAGCTTCTTATTCAAGCCCGTGATGACCATCGCTTTAGCAACAATATGCATCGCTTGTTCTCTGGTAATTGCCAAATTCGGTTGGAATGTTCCATCCTCGAAACCATCAATTAAACCGTAAGCATGAGCAGTCTGCACGACTCCATAATACCAGTCTGCTTGCTTCACATCTGAAAATACCGAAGCTTCACTTTTCACAGATAAACCTAAGCCCCGCACAAGCATAGCGGCAAACTCGGCGCGAGTAACCGTTTCATTCGGGCTAAATACGCCCTGGCTTGTTCCGTTAACAATTAAGCGCGAAGCCATGTCGTTGACGGTCGCTTCCGCCCAATGCTGGCTCATATCTGCAAATTGCAGCGGATTCCAGATTAACGCATAGGTGCTGTTCGTCAAGCTATTGATCCTGGCAAACCTATTCTCGCCTTGCGTAACGACTTTTGTGGGCACATGTCGCACAGTCCCATTCGCTTCCACAATGACGCCTGTCGTAATCTTGCTTAAGTCCGTTCCTTCCGGCAATTCAATCGTCCGCGCTACGTAAGCATCGAAGCTGGCAATCGCAACGCGGTCTGTTTGATGTTGAGCATGAATCGTAAACTCAATGGGTTCAGCGATAAGTGTAAATGAACCATTATCCGCTGCTTGTTCGGCTGCCCGCAGCATTGCTGCTGTCGGTGTAGAAATTTCAATGTACAGCTTAATATCGTCAAGCGCACTCGCTTGCGGGAATAACTGTTCAATTTGAATTTGCTCTAACGGTAATGTATACGTTGCTCGATCCGTTTGAATAACTACGACAGTTTGCTGCTGCTCCATCTTTCTCACAATTGAGCCGTTCAACTCAATAATGAGAACATCAGATTGGAGCGAAACTGGAATCGTAACAACGGCGTGTTGAGCTTCGGCTTCCAGCTTTGCCTCCAAACGCTGCTGATCAATCTCTACCGTAGTGACGCTTTGATTGTTGCGTGTTGTTGTCGTTGCTTTTCCTGCTGATTCGACTTTTCCATTAACGAGTACATTGAAGGCTGTCGGTTCGTTTGCTGTCGGGCTGCTACCGTTGCTGCCGCCACTGCCGCTATTGTTATTATTGGAGCTTGGTGAGCTAATAACTTGAGTTACAGTAAAGCTCTGTGCGGACAACTGATCGGCAGCGATTGTAATCGTTGCTACATAAGTTCCGGCCAGCAGGCCATTTTTGGCCGCAACCGTAAAGCTCGTTGCCGGCGCTCCACTTGCCAATGTGCTGGCAGGCTGGGTCAGCTCGAATGCATTGCTGTTTGCTCCGCTAATTACAACGGATAAACCTGTCAAATTGCCTGCTCCTGTATTTTCAATGTTAAGCGTTAAGGTTTGCTGTGTGCCGGCAGCGTAGCCTTGTACAAGCGAGCGTGCCGTTTGGTTCGTAATCGCTGCAATGGAATAGATCGGCGCTGGATTAACGGTTACAGTAACTACTTGACTTAGAGTCTCAACCTGCTTTTGTCCGCTGACAGCAGAATTAACATTAATAAGTGCAACGTAATAATAACTTGTTCCAAATTCACCTGTTGGCGGTTGATAGCTCGGATCATTCGCATTTTCTATGGAAACTCCACCCGTTCCATCTACATCATCGGCAGTTGTTTTCACCCATTGGTAATAGAGTGTGCCGCTATCAGCAATTCCCGCCGACACATTTAAGGTTACAGGCTCGCCTAAAGTCACAGTTTTACTAACAGGCTGCGAATGAATAACTGGAGTTGCGGCATCCACGAATGTATCTACTATAGTAATGTTCACTTGGAAGCTTTCGCTCAAACCGCCATCGGCGGTAATCGTGATCGTATCGCTGTAGGTGCCCGACGTTAATCCCAACTTAGGAAACACTGCCATAGTAGTCGATGCTACGGTTGCCGCTAATGCCGTTGGCAATAACGGGTCACCCTCAAACGGACTGTTGCTTCCTTTACCAAAGCTAACCGCTACATTTTGGATGTCTGTCGCCGCCAGTTGCTTTGCTAGAATAGCGTTCAGCTTTAACGCACTAACATCAGTTTGCGTATAACCTTCGAGCTGTGTCGGAAACGTGTAGTTTGTGAGCGGCACGAAATTTCCGTCGTGTCGCTGAATAGTAAAGCCCGCTTGTGCGGTTACGGTAACACGGATAGCCTCGGTGAAAACTGTTGCTGTTTTCAGCACACCGGTCGCATTAGTATTCGTATTTGTTACTGCAACAAAGTAGTAATAGGTGCCGACTGCTTTACCAGAAACCACGAGCATCTCGGAAGTTGCATCTGGTATTTCGGCTATATTAGCAATATTTCCCGTTGAGCTTTCGTACCATTGGTAGCTTAGCTCACCTCCGTCAGTTGCCTGAGCCACTACATAGGGCAGGGCAACGGGGAGTGGATCATTAACATTGATCGTGTCATGTCCTAGCTCCTGAATAACAGGAGTTGCTGCATTAGTCAATACCGTAAAGCTGATGGTCATGCTATCCTCAAAACCACTACTAGCGTCTGTAACCGTTAATGTTTCGGTATGGGTTCCGGATGGCAGCCCGGTTTTCGGCTGTACTAGAACAGTGACAGAATTGACTCCACTACCCAAGCTCACGCCAACTGATGCATTGTGTACAAACTTCGTGTTAACGCCACCGCTTAGACTTACTTGCAGATTAAGCAAATCTTCGCTGCCAACCTTAGTTACACTAATTTCTTTCCTATCACTAGTAGCAATGCTGTAACCGGGGCTCAATGACGGGAATGTAAGGCTATCTGCACCATTGGTTTTATTCGTTACCGTAAAGGTTGTTGATGGTACTGCTATCGTATCAGTTGTTACCGCAACGATATTGGACTCTCCCGCATTGCTTCCTCCTGTCACAACCAAACGAAAATCATAAGCTGTTGCCGAACCTAAGCTTGTAACCGTTGCGCTAGTCGCACTCGCCGCTAGTGTCCCGCCGCTTATCGTTGACGGTGTCCAACTATTTTGTCCTGCTGGAGATTGCTCAATCGCTATTGCTGTCGCTTCATTGGCCTCCGACCAGTTTAACGAAACCGTGGTAGCAGTCTTGCCTGTGCTCGCCAAATTGCTTACTGGTACCAGTCCCGGTGCTGTTACTGGGTCAGTTACCACTAAATCATCAATAGAAACAAACAAATCTGGGATACCGCCTTGTGTTGCAATCCGAAATTCGTCAATATTGTTCCATGCCTCATCTGTAAAAGTTACTATAATCTCATCCCAAGCATCGACATCTTCTACAGCATCCACAACAGGCAAGCCTGAACGATAACCCGTTATTCTGTAAAATTCGGTGTCGAAATCTCCACCCATCCATGCAAGCTTAAAAGAAACAAGCTTAAACGGAGCACCCGAAGCTGATTTAATCTGGAGAAACTCTGCAACGCCGGGAACACCACTAAGAAGCAAATGTTTATTACCAAAATTATCAAAAACCCCCGCATTCCCACCTGTATCTTCGCTGCCATCCGTTTGAACGGCTCTAAACGTCCAATCTCCTATCGTACGAGGAGTGGGATGAGCTCCTGGTTCATCTAATTCCCTACTTTCAAAATTCTCACTCGCAGGAGTGGTAGCAGCACTAACAGACTGCGGCGTATAAACGGGAAAAATCATTGCCAAAATAAGCGCCAAAATGATGCTTTTGCCACGCAACGAATGATAAACCTTCAATCTTCTTGCTTCCAGTCGCCGACTATTCAATTTTATGTCCCCCCTAAGAAGTGCCTTATGTACAAGCAATATGCAATAACTATAAACGTAATTCGACATTTATTGACAAATTCCTTTGGTGATATTAGCCGCATCAAGTTTTATTTGTTTATCGCATGAATAACATGAGAATTAGAACTAATCGTCTTCGGCTAATTCTCCGCTATATGCTATATTCTCCGTCACATCGTTGCTTCGATCATCTATCCGAAGATGAGGAGTGCGGGAACGGACAAATTCATCCAGCATCTCGATTCGCTTACGTAAAGCGCTGCACAGTGCGTCTTTCCTTGCTTCATCAATAAACAGCGAACCTTTCAGGATTTCTCGAAACTCATCCGCAATGTCGTATAGCTTGGACAGTTCCAGCCAGTCGAAGGATGTAACCAACTTAAGTTGCTCGTTATGATCCTGCTTGAATGGTTTGCATGTTATTTTTCCTGTTGCCGAAATAAGCGGCGTCGGCTTGGAAAACCACAGTGACGAACCGCTGTCGTAAATCGGAGCCGCCCCCATCCATTCCAAAGTTTCAGCGTTTCGCACAATGCCGAAATTGTTCTGATGTCTGTCCTCATTGGCAATCAGATAGTCCACAACCACTGTACGGATATTCCTCTTGAATCATCAACGTATAGGGAACATGAGGAATGCCCAGCCGCTTCATCAATCGACTTGCCAGTACTTCATTGTATGGCTCCTGCTGGATTGCCCCGCTTCCACCTTTGACAAGGCATCGTTTCCCGTCGATAATCGCCCATTTCTTTTTTAACCAGCCATCCGATGTGTTATCAGGCGACATTAAGCTGATTTCTTCACCGGAACCTCCCTTGCCGAGCAGCACATTCCCCACATCTTCGGAGAAATCATTATCAGAAAAGTTAAACCTCGACCAATCGGTGTCCGAACCAGCCGGACAAATCCAATACTGGTCAGACAAACTAAGTCCCAAGCTTTTATCCAGCAACTTTTGCGTCGTAGCGAGCCTTAATTCAAGTAGCGCTTCTTTAATCCCATCCCGACTGGCTGGAATCGCACGACCTCTCCACCATTCATTGAGCGAAGCACGATCAATTCGTCCCTTTTTGACAGATACACCAACAGGTACGTGCCGCTCATCGTATACGCTACCTATAGCCGAGATTCCGCCCATTGCTTCATCAAGCTGGATTTCTGCAACTGCAATATTTTTATGTTTTAGCACATACTTCTTGTTCCAAGCATCTGCCATATCCTCAACTCCCCAGGTTCCCCTGCATTTATCATAGTCCAACCTCTTTGTTATTTCTTGTTTTTAAGGAATATCCCTGCCTACAACTCCTAATATTTACGCTGCATAATCCGTTCCTCATCGACCAAGATCTCCAATCTCCCTATATTCCCATCAGTCCCTTGCGCTAAACGCCAATCGCCCCCCGCTTGACCTTCTTGGCCAGACAGAGGGCGATTCTCTTGATCTTTTGTATTGGTACAGTCACTCCTAAACCGGTTGCAATGCGTCAGCGCGGATGCTCCATCATCCTGATAATCAGGCCGGCAGCCTCTGCCCGAGTTACGGGAGCACGGGGAGCAAAACGGTTCCCATTCTTCCCATTCATAAGCCCGGCACGCTGTACGGCCGCCACGGCTTCCCTCGCCCACACCGGAATTTCATTCGTATCCACAAAAGCGAGCTTCGTATCCGGCGACCCGGACAGATGCAGCGCACGCACCGCGATCACCGCCATTTCCGTCCGGCTTATGAGCTCGCCCGGCCGGAACGTCCCGTCCGCGAACCCCCGGATCAGTCCTTGCGCCGTTGCTTCCGCAACAGACGAACGCGCCCACGTCGGAATGCTCGCCGCATCGGCGAACTCGGATTGCGGATTCTCGCTCGCACCTTCGCTGCCGATTAGCTTAAGTGCACGGTTTAGCAGCGCCGTAAACTCTACGCGCGACACCTGCTGATTCGGACGGAAAGTGCCGTCTTGATACCCCGTCACGATCCCTTTGGCAACCGCTGCTTTGATCTCTGCCTCCGCCCAATGTCCGTTTATATCGCTAAGAAGAATGCCGGGTTCTTCCGGTTGTGGTTGGGATGGCGGCGTCTGCTTGACGACGGAGAGAACGGCGAAATCGGCAAATTTGTCCGTCTGAGCCGTGAAAACCTCATCTGCAAGACTGCCGTTTACCTCCGCCCACTTGCCAGTCAACTCATCGTAAGCGAACAGAGCGGCTCTGCGGCCTTCCCCGATCTTCGTGGATTCGAGCCTGATGAGCAGCGTCATCGGCAGTTGGAGCGGTTGATCTTCAACATTCCTGGTCAGCCGGAAAACCTGACTCAGCCATTGCGCTCCATCGGGCAGTTGCACCTCATCCTTCTCAAGCCTCTCTAACGTTAGATAGAAGGGGAGATTCACCGCCTTGGGCGGAACAGACACCTCAACCTGGTCACCCAGACTTATCGTGCAGCCTCCGGTTTCACAATAGATCCTTGTACTTGTGGCAAGCGGGATGGAGGCCGGAGCTGACCCCGAGCTCCGATCACTGTCCACGATGACGTTCACACTCGCAGTCATATTGTCTGGATTGGTCGCTCCGGCCGGAGGTGTCAACGTTCCGGTAAACGTGTATTTACCGGACTTCGTACCGCTATAGGCCGGATCGCCTTCATCCCATGTGATGGACGCTTCCTGCTTATCCCCGCTGCTCAGGGTCACTTCCACCGTTGTCGGCAGCTTGACGTTATCTAGCCTCGTGCCGTACGAAACACGGATATCCGATAATGATGCAACCGAGATGACTGTCGGATCTTCTACGATCACATTAATGCTCGCCGTTAGACCACTCGGATTCGTCGAGCCCGCCGGAGCCGTTAACGTACCTGTGAACGTGTAAGTGCCGGGCTGGGTGCCATTGTAAACCGGAGTACCTCCGTCCCACACTACCGTTGCTTGCTCGGTATCTCCGCTGCTCAGGGTTACGCCAACCGTTGGCGGCAGTTCGGCGTCTTCCAGCTCCGTACCATACGGAACATGAATGTCCAACAATGCGCCAACCGTGATGATTGTCGGATCTTCTACGATGACACGAATGCTCGCCGTTAGACCATTCGGATTCGTCGAACCAGTTGGAGCCGTCAACGTACCTGTAAACGAGTAAGTGCCGGGTTGATTGCCATTATACGCCGGAATGCCTCCATCCCACACTACCGTTGCTTGCTCGGTATCCCCGCTGCTCAGGGTTACGTCTACCGTCGTCGGCAGTCCGATGTCTTCTAGTTCTGTGCCATACGCCACATGGATGTCCGTCAACGTGCTCACCGAGGTTACTGTTGGATCTTCTACGATGACATGAATGCTCGCCGTTAGACCATTCGGATTCGTCGAACCAGCCGGAGCCGTCAACGTACCTGTAAACGAGTAAGTGCCGGGTTGCGTGCCATTATACGCCGGAGTGCCTCCGTTCCATGTTACCGTTGCTTGCTCGGTATTCCCGCTGCTCAGGGTTACGTCTACCGTTGGCAGCAGTCCGACGTCTCCTAGTTCTGTGCCGTACGGAACATGAATATCCGATAACGTGTCAACCGAAGTTACTGTCGGGTCCTCTACTATGACATGGACACTCGCCGTTAGACCATTCGGATTCGTCGAACCAGCCGGAGCCGTTAACGTACCTGTGAACTTGTACGTGCCGGGCTGGGTGCCATTGTACGCCGGAGTACCTCCGTTCCATGTTACCGTTGCTTGCTCGGTATTCCCGCTGCTCAAGGTTACGTCTACCGTTGTTGGCAGTCCGATGTCTTCCAGCTCTGTACCGTACGCGACATGGATGTCCGTCAACGTGCTCACCGAGGTTACTGTTGGGTCTTCTACAATGACAGTAACGCTCGCCGTTAGACCATTTGGATTCGTCGAGCCAACGGGGGGCGTCAACGTACCAATGAATACATACGTGCCGGGTTGCGTGCCATTATACGCCGGAATGCCTCCATTCCACGTTACCGATGCCGCTTTCGTCTCCCCGCTGCTCAGGGTTACGTCTACCGTCGTTGGCAGCCCGATGTCTTCTAGTTCTGTACCGTACGCGACATGGATGTCTGTCAACGTGCTCACCGAGGTTACTGTTGGATCTTCTACGATGACATGAATGCTCGCCGTTAGACCATTCGGATTCGTCGAACCAGCCGGAGCCGTTAACGTACCTGTGAACGTGTAAGTGCCGGGTTGATTGCCATTATACGCCGGAGTGCCTCCGTTCCACACTACCGTTGCTTGCTCGGTATTCCCGCTGCTCAGAGTTACGTCTACCGTTGTCGGCAACCCGATGTCTTCCAGCTCTGTACCGTACGCGACATGAATGTCCGACGACGTGCTCACCGAGGTGACCGTTGGGTCTTCTACAACGACTCCGATACTCGCTGTTATACTATCCGGATTCACAAAACCTGCGGGAGCCGCCAGCGTACCTGTGAACGTATACGTACCAGGCTGGTTGCCATTATACGCCGGTACGCCTCCATTCCATGTCACCGACGCCGCTTTCGTCTCCCCGCTGATGAGCGTCACGTTAACGGTCGCCGGCAAACCGATGGCGCTTAGCAGCGTGCCGTACGAGACATGTATATCCGACAACGCTTCAACCGAAGTTACCTTCGGATCGCCTACGATGACACTCACGCTCGCCGTTAGACCATCCGAATTACTCGAACCTTCAGGAACCGTCAGCGTACCCGCAAACACATACGTGCCGGGTTGGCTGCCATTATACGCCGGAGTGCCTCCGTTCCATGTTACTGCCGTCGTTTTCGTCTCCCCGTTGCTGAGCGTCACATTAACGGTCGCTGGCAAAGCGACGGTGCCTAACGGCGTGTCATACGAGACATGTATATCCGATATCGGGACAACCGACACGATTTTGAAATCCTTCCACTTCGCATACAGCGTTGCGCTGCCGGTGCTCGTAATCGAACTGATCGGGGTAGTATTCGTAAAAAGAGTTCCGGTAGAGGTATACCAGCCGTCGAACTCATATCCCGAAGGAGCCGGAATTGCCAGGCTCTTCCCGGCTGCCTGCATCGTCGAGGCCAACACGTGCAGAGAAGACGGCGGCATGCCGGGCGCGCCGTTCAAGTCGAACGTCAAATCGTAGGCATTGCCGTTGACCGCGACCCCTGATACGTTACTGCTGATCGTACCGGTATTATGGACCGTTCCCGCTCCTGTAAGCGTACCTCCGCCTTCAATCGTCCCTGCATTCTCAAAAGTAACCCCGGACGGAATAATCAAACGATGTCCGCTCGGAAGCACGATTGTGCCACCGCTATTGTTCAATGAACCGAAAGGTCTTCCTCCAATAGCTGAATACCCGAGAGTATTGCCCGTTGACACCGTAACCGTTCCCCCCGTGATCGTCACCGCTGCGCCAGCCGCAGTATAGGAACCCTCGGAATAACCGGCTCCGATGCCGGCGCCGCCGTTGTTGCCGGTCGCACTTACGTTCCCACCGTTGATGATCACCGTTCCTCCGCTCCCATACGCTCCACCGCCGATTCCTGCCGCGCCGTTGTTGCCGATGGCATTGACAGTTCCGCCGTTGATGATCACCGTTCCGTTGGAGCCTTGTAAACCGCCGCCACCGATTCCTGCTCCTCCCGAGCTTCCGACCGCAATTATCGTTCCGCTGTTGATTATGATCGTACCGGCCGTTTTATTATTATCCGCCCCGATCCCGGCGCCTTTGCCGTTCGGACTGCCGGTCGCGTTCAGAACCCCGCCTCCGACCCCATCTTCAATAGTCAAGGAAGAATTTTCATAGACCCCTACCCCGGGAGCTCCTTGCGAGGGGGGCGCTGTGATGTTCAGCTTATAGCCGTGCAGATCCAGCGTCAGGCTCGCCCCGTCCTGCAAACGCAGCGAACCCGACGTCTGCGTAATATCTGCGCTTAATATAATCGTGTCGCCGCTCGGTGCGGTTTGGAACGCAGTCACCAGTTCGCTCCATGTCGCTACCGTCCGGTCGGCCGCATAGGATGGCTGAAAGCCGATGGCGGATACTCCTCCGAACAGGAGCATTAGGCAAAGACTCCTGAGAAACACTGTTTTTCGGAACCAAGAAGCTGCCGACCGTCGCCAAACTCGATTCATAATTTTCTTCCTTTCTCTTGCAAAAAATGTAGAATCACAGTATAGGTTTATCAGCATCCTGCCGAATCTATCAACTTGTTTGTCGTAACGTCTGTTATTATACAAAGAGGATATCTCGGAAAAAACTCCCCCCCTGTATAGATTGCCTCAACACGTCACCAGCGCCAAAAAAGCCCCTCGAAGCCAGTGCTTCGAGGGGCTAACCTATAGATGCCGCGAACGGCAAAACGGAGCCGGACGGCGGACTACAAATCCATTAGCGTTCCTTTCCAGATTGCCTCGGCCCTGCTGTCAACCTCCAGCTTGCTGTATATATTTTTGATATGCGACTTCACTGTTCCGATGCCAATGCCAAGCCTGTTTGCAATTTCCTTGTTCGTGCGTCGGCTCACGATGAGCCGCAGCACCTCGCGTTCCTTCCTCGTCAGGCTCGATCCCGGATCGGCCAGACCGTCGGCCGCCAAGTTCCAGCCGAAGTCAAGCAGCAGCTCCCGCACGTAGCCGGGCGAAGGCCAGTTTCCCTCCTCCTGACGCTCCCAAGATTCGGCCAGCAGCAGCGGCAGCAGTTCGGCCAACGGCTGACCGGCGTCGAGCAGAGTCCGCCTGTAGCCCCGCAGTTCCGAAGCGTGCAGAACCGGGCGCAGCAGCCGCAGCGCCTCGTCCGTACGCCCCGTCCGGCGAAGCAGGATCAGCTTCAACACCGACAATTCGATCTCGAGCTGGAACCGGTCCGTCCGGATCGCCAGCTCAAGCAGCTTCTCCGTCAAGCTCATCGCCTCGTCATGCATTCCCTGCGCTGCGGCAATGCGGGCCAGGCACTGGTATTCATACAACTGCCGATCGCCGATTGCGTACCCGACGAGCAGCGAATACTGCCCGCGCCAGGCCAGCTCCTGTTCCTCATGCCCTTCCTCCAGCGCCATCAAAGCCAGCTCCGCGTCGCAATAGATAAGCGAATCCGCCAGGCCAAGCTCCGCGAGCTCCCGCTTCGTCTCACGCATCGTTTCCATTGCCTGTACTCGTTCGCCGCGAAGCTTCTGAACACGGAACAGCGTCAAGCGGGCAGGCAACAGCACAGCCGCGCGATCGATATGTGCCGCATCCCCCGATTCAAGCGCCCTTTCCGCATATTTTTTCGCTTCTTCCGGCATGTTGAACTCATATTGCAGCTCCGCCAAGAAAGCCAGGGGCACCGCGGCCAAGCCCGCTTTTTCCAAAGACTCAACGAGGCTTCGAAGAAAAAAAACAAGCTGCTTGCTGTCGCTTAAATCGGAGTGCGACCGGATATGCTCGCGGGAAATCGACGGCAGCCCGACGAATTTCTGCTTTGCCGGAATCAGTCTGGCGCCTGCTGGGCTGTATTGCTTGAACAGGCGCAGGTTCAGATCCACCTGCTCGAGATCATGAAGAACGCTGGCGGCGCAGCACATTTTCAGAAAATGATAGCTGCCCCAAAAATCGCTCCGCTCCTCGTCCGTCCAGGCGGCCTGATTGTCTTCGTATCGGCTTTCCGCATAGCGCAGCATCTTCTCCGCCCTATCGTAGTCGGCTTCGCCGACCAGCACCGAATATACATGCGAGAAATAAAGAAAAGGATACCTGATGAGAACATGTCCCGGAATCCTCGAGAACGACTCGCTCTTCCAAGTCGTGCCTACACCCGGCTTCCTTACGCGCATCCGGGTCAACAGCTCGATCGCTCTCTCGTAATGCCCGCCGTTCAAGTAATAATCCAGAGCCTCCTCCTGAAACCCTTCGTTCTCGCACCACATCCCCGCCCGCTCCAGAAGCAACGGCATCCGATCCGGCCCGGTACGCCTCAGAAGGCGGCGAAGAAATTCCGCGAACAGATGATGGAAGCGAAACCAGCCTGTTCGGTCTTCCACTGGAACGACGAACAACTGCGCCCGCTCCAGCTGTCCCAACAACTCCCGGCCCTTTTCGCTACCGGTGACGGCTTCGCACAGAGACGGTGAGAACGTCTGCAACACCGAGCATTCCGTCAGAAACCGGCAAATCTCCTCGCTTTGCTGCTGCCATACTTCCTCCAGCAAATACTGATCGATAATCCGGGATGCGCTCGCGAAGCTTCTCAGCTGCTGCTCGGACGGCGCCGCGCCGCGCAGCGACAGAGCCGCCAACTTCATCCCCGCGATCCAGCCTTCGGCTCGGCTTACCCATTCGCCCGCCTCGTCCTTGGACAGATCCAGCTCCATGCAGTCCGCATAGAAGGCGATCCCTTCCTGCAGGTTAAAGCGCAGATCGTCCGCCCCCAAACGCGTCGCAGCGTCAGGGAACTTCTCTTCGGCCAAGGGCAAATCGGGATCGGTACGGCCCGCCGCAATCAATCGAACGTTCGAGGGCATGTTTCCGATAAAATCGGAAATAGAAGACAGCAACGTTTCATCGGCGATCACGTGAAAATTGTCCAGCACGAGCACCAGCTCTTCCCGCAATTGCCGCAGCTTGTCCGTCAGCGCCGTCAAAGTCATCTTCAAGGGGCCCGCCCCCATGCGTCCTACGACTGCAGTGTCTGCGAACCCCGGATGAATCCGATCGATCGCCCGGATCACATCATGCCAGAACCGCACCGGATCGTTGTCGCCCGGATCGAGGGAAAACCACGCCGGTTTGGTTCCGCTGCATTCCGCCCATTGCTGCAGCAGAGTAGTCTTGCCGAAGCCCGCCGGCGCGAACAGGAGCAGCGTCTGCTCCTTCAGGCATTCGTCAATGCGTTCGATCAACCGCTGCCGCTTCAACGTGCGGGACGCCGCGGCGGGTATCGTCAGTTTGGCCATCGGAATCGGCGGACGGCTCATCGGACGTTCGTCCCTCTCTTCAGTGAAGTTCATCGCTCGCCCTCTTTCGTTCGAAGCTTTGAAGCTAGGACCGCTTTATTCCTCCAATTGCTCGCCGATTCGAATCGCCTCGCTCCTGCTGCCGATCCCGAGCTTGACGTAGATTTGATGAAGATGCGTCCGCACCGTGCCGTAGCCGATCCCGAGCTCGGCGGCCATTTCGTTGTTGCTTTTGCGTCTGGCAATCAGTTGAAGGATCTGCAGCTCTTTACGCGTCAAAATCAGCAAGAGGTCCGCGACCGGCCTCACCTCCGCCGCTCTGTGACCGAAGCCCGCCAGCAGGCTGCGCATATAGCCTAAAGCGGGGTATGCGTCTGCTGTCGATCGATCCCACGAGCGAATCGACAACGCCAGCAGATCAGCCATCGGTTCGCGGCCGTCGAGGAAGAGGCGGACGTACGACCTGGGCTCGGAGACAAGCAGCACCTTCCGAAGCAAGGCGAGCGCTTCTTCCTCCCGCCCCGTCTCGTGCAACAGCAACAGCTTGGTCACGGCAATCTCGAGCGAGAGATAGAGCAGATTCGCCTCGTCCGCCACCTCCGTCAGCCGCTCGATCAACCGGAACGCCTCCGCCTGCCGTCCGAGCCCCGCATAAATACGGGCCAGGTAATGATATTCATACAGCTGCCTGACCGCAAACGGTTGGTCGCCATGCAGACGGTACCGATTCAGCCAGATTTCCGCCGGCTCACGGTCGCCTTCCTCCAGCGCCATCAGCGCCAGCTCCGCATCACAGTGAAGCAGCCCTGCAACCACCTCAAGCCGGGCCAGTTCCTTGCGCGTCTCCCTCAGAATTTCCTCCGCTTCGCGGTGTCGCCCCTTGGCCCGCTGCACGCCGCTTAGCACGAGCCGGGCGGCCAGCAGAATCTCCGGGACGGCGTTGGGGTCGTTGCGCACGGCCGTATCCAGAGCACTCTCGGCTGTTCTCCACGCCTCGTCCAGCTCGTTGTAGCCGTACAGCGCCTCCGCCAGATACGTCCGCATCGAGCAGCCCACCTCGCCCAGCGTCTGGGACATATACTTTAGAATGGCCAGGTTCGTCGCCTTCTCGACGAATTTGTCCGGCCGGATATATTTTCGGACGATCGAAGGCAGACCGGCGATTCCAGACTGAGCGAAGATGAGTCGAATGCCGTTCGGCCAATACTGTGCGGACAACTGCATATATCGCATCGCCTCGTCCATAACCCCCAGTTCGATGGAGGTATGGATCATTTTGAAGTAATAAAGGGCTCCCCAGAAGTCGCTCTTGTCCTCCTCCGTCCATTCCCTTTCGCAATCCTCATACTGTCGCTGCGCATTTGCCATCATCCGCTCCGCCTGCTCATAGCGAGCGTCTACCATGTGCATATGCACGCAGGAAAAATAGAGAATAGGCCGCTTCATCAGAAGACGCTCAGGAATGCGCAGCAGCAGCGCCCCCAGCCAGATCGGACTGACGCGCAGCCTCTTTGCCGTCATCGCTTCCAGCAGTTGGATTCCCCGTTCGTAATGCCCGCAGGCCACATAATACTCCAGCGCCTCCCGTTCACGTCCCTCCCGCTCGCCCCACAGAGCCGCCTGCTCCAGCAGCTGCGGAATACGCTCGGGATCGGCGCTCTTCAGACGCCGTCTCAAAAATTCCGCAAATAGCCGGTGAAGCCGATACTCGCCCTGACGCTCGTCCACCGGAAACGTGAACAGCTGCTTGCGGCTTAGTTCCTCCAATCGCTCCCGACTTCTTTCGTCCCCGGCAACGGCTTGGCACAAGGAGGCGTTCAACCGTTCCAGCACGGAACAGTCCGTAACGAAACGGCTCATCGGCTCGCTCAGCGGCATGTACGCTTCCGTCAGCAAATACTGCTCAAGCCGTGGCGACATGTCCGAAAACGCCATTCGTCCGTCCTCCTCCACAGACAGCGCCAACCCCATTCCCGCAATCCAGCCTTCTGTCAGATTGACCCGTTCGCCGACCTCCTCCTCCGACAGTCCCAAGCGCATCGCGTCGTTGTAAAACTCGCCGCCTTCCTGCCGTGTGAAACGCAGATCCGCCGTACTCATGATGGTCATCCGCTGACCGCTGACCAGCCGCGATGTCGGGAAAGCGGGCTCGCTGCGTCCGGCAGCCACGACATGAACGGAAGTCGGCAAATATTCGATCAAATAGGCGAAAGAAGCGAGAAGCCGTTCATCGGCAATATGGTGAAAATCGTCCAGCACCCCTATCAGCGGCCCGTCCACCCGTTCCAGCTCTTGAGCGAACAGGCTCGCGGCCATATCGGAGCTTAGACCCGTAATGTTGCCGACTCGTTGCGCAAAACCCGGAACCGCTTCATCGACAGCCCGAATAACGGCCTGCCAGAATGACGCCGGCTCGTTGTCCTCGGGACCGACCGTCAGCCACACCAGCTTCGTCCTGACGCTCCCGGCCCAGTCCGCAAGCAGCACCGTCTTGCCATAGCCCGCAGGCGCGCACAAATACGTGATAGCCCCCGACGCTCCCTGCTCGATCCGCTCGATCAGCCGTCGACGCGTAACCATTCCTTTCGGCAGCTCCGGAATGCGCAGCTTGTCCGTCAACATCGTAACACTTCCACCTTTCTCTATCGTAATGCGCCTTCTCTTCATTCGCGTCTATCTACCTTGTACATCAGTAGTGTATCAAAAACTGTTATAGGGCGCCTACAAAAAAACTCTCGAGATTGCACAAGGTGCATCTCAAGAGTTGATTGCGTAAAGTGGTACTTATCCGATGAAAGAAAAATGCTGCTGGTTCTCTTATTTGCCGACATATACACAGGGACGCTCTCTCTCTTCAGAGTGTATTCTTGTAAACCGCCGCGTCCTTCATAATAAGGAGAATATTGTCCGTATCCGCCAGGATGGCCAGATCCTCGACCGGACTTCCTCGAACGATAAGCAAATCGGCGAACGCCCCTTTCTCCAAGACCCCGATTTTGCCTTCCGGATACGGGTTCAGAAAAGAAGACAGCTTCAACATTTCATGCGCGTTGCCGGTTGCCGCCACAAGGCCGCGGAAGCTGCCGAACCGCGCCTTGTACAAGCGGAAATCGTCAAGCTGAATGGCCGCGGCTTTGCCGATGTCGCCGAAGACGTCGGTTCCGTACAGAATAGGCAGGTTGTACTTGTCGATCAGTTCGGTCGAACGAATTTCGCCTTGACGAAAATCTTCGAACAGCTTGACAACGGCTTGCGGAAGTCCTGTCAGTGGATATTCCCGACCGAGCTGCGGACCCGGCGTGAGCCAAATCCCTTTGTCGGCGACTATTCTGGCGGTCTCTTCGTCGAGCAGCGTAGCGTGCTCGAAGCATTTCACGCCCGCTTCGGCCGCGCGCCGCATGGACTTCGGGGTATACAAATGGGCCATCACATAGGTTCCGTAGTCGGCGGCGGCACCGACGGCGGCCTTCATTTCCTCCAAGGTAAACTGCACGGTCGGAATCGGATCGTAAGCGGAGCTGAAGCCGCCTCCCGCCATAAGCTTGATCTGGGAGGCTCCGAGAAAAAGCTGCTCCCTCACCGCTCGGAGCACCTCGTCCGCGCCGTCGGCAATGACCGATATTTTGCTATTCAGATCGGCGGAGGCGTAGATGCCATCCGTGATTCTCTCTTCCGCGCGGCTTGCGCGAATGTCTCCGTGTCCGCTGGTCTGCGAAATCATGGCGTTGGAGGGTAAAATTCGGGGCCCTTCGAGAAAACCGTTATCGATATTTTTCTTCAGACCATAGGTGATGCCGCCCGCGTCGCGCACGGTCGTGAAACCGCGCAGCAGCATTTCCTTCGCAAACCGGACGGAACGAACCGCTTTCTCGTCGATCCGCCAGCCGTCCGACAGCGAATGACCGGTGATGGACAAGTGCACGTGCGCGTCGGTCAATCCGGGGATCACCGTCCGGTTCCCCGCATCGTATACCGCCGCGAAGCCGTCTTCCGGCAAGGCTGCGTCGACAATATCTGTGACCAGCTTGTCCTCGATGACAATGCTGGCGTTGTGCCGCAACTGGGCATGTTTGCCGTCGAATACATTGGCGTTCTTAATGAGCTGCCGCATCATACGCACCTCCGAAAGGTTGTTCCCCGTTCCGCTGCGGATAAGGGTCGTCCAGCAAACGACGCCAGCGGAACCTTCCGTCCAGCGTCTGGTATAGTTGAAGCAGCGCGGCGGCGATGCCCGCAGAGCCGTGCATATACCCTTTGTTCAGCGTAATTCTGTCCGGCTCCAGCCGGGTTTCCGCGAGGGGCCAGGCAATCGCGCCGTTGCCGACGTCTTCGGCTTCCCCGAGCAGCACTTTGGCGCAGCGGATTGCCGCATCGAGATAATACCGGTCGCCGAACGCCGCGAACAGCGCAAGCTGGAACTGCAAAATCGCAGCCGTGCCGCAGCAGATGCAAGTGTTGTTCCAGTAGCCGGAAGATTGCGTTTCCGGCGCGCCGAGACCGAGCAGGCCCTTGCTCATGTCCTCGATCGCGCGCTTGTAGCCGGCATCCCCCGTCATGCGGTAAAGCTGATAGAACACTTTGGAGGTTCCACCCGCTCCGTGACAGGCGCCTAAATAAAAGGTCGTGTCCGCCGGATCGTCCGTCAGCGGAACGAGCGCCCCTTCCTTCAGCGGTACGGCTATCGCGTTCAGATAGTCCGCCGCCGCCCGGGCGGAAGCGAGAAACACTTCTTCGCCGGTATAGGCGTGGAATACCGCCATCGTGTATCCGATGCCGGAGGTGCCGATGACGAAATTGGGAAAGCTGTGCGGATAATCGGGAGGTTTAATCTCCCACGCTTTACCTCCCCTTACGCTCGGGGTCTGATTCTTTACGATGGTTTTGGCGGCGGCAACGGCCAGCGATCGCCATTGCGCATCATTCAGCGCTGCCGCGATCCTTAGCAGCAGAAGGGCGATCCCCGAATCGCCCACAGCAAAGTAAGGCAGCCCGGTCCAGCTCACATCGCCGTCCTTCCGTTCGGCGGACAAGGCCAAATGTCCGGCGATTTCCCGCAAGGCGATCCGGCTGTCGGCATCTTGCGTTTCTTCATAATAAGCCAACAGCGCGACGGCGATGCTGCCCACTCCCGAATTGACATTTAACTCGTAGCCTTTCGCACTCGGGTTTGCTATTCGCAATTGGCTCCGCCAGTGCCGGCCAATATAACGAAAGCCTTGCTGCGCAATCCGCAGATCGGCATCGTTCCGGGTGGATTTGTACCGCATCAAATAAAAATAGGCAAGACCCGCCGCTCCGTTCTCGAATCCGAGGTCGGGTTCCGTATCGACGGACGTGTCGATCCAGCAGCAGCCGTCGGAGTCGGACACGCGAAATCGCTCGATGTACCGGTGCGCTTGTTCAACCGCCGCAAGCAGATCGGACGCTTCCGTCCGCTCGGCAGTCGCAAAGGATTTTCCAATGGCATGCGTATGATCGCTCATCTGGCAGCACCTCAAATGTTGAATTCTATCGGCTCCAAAATTCTGCGCAAAAACTGCCGCGTTCGTTCTTCCCTAGGGCGAACCAGCACTTCTTCCGGCGCGCCTTGCTCCACAATGACACCGCCGTCCATATAGATGACTTTGGATGCCACATCGCGGGCAAACGAGATTTCATGCGTGACGATGATCATCGTAATGCCTTCGCTGGCGATCTTCTTGATCAGCGCAAGCGTCTCGCCGATCAATTCCGGGTCCAAAGCCGATGTCGGCTCGTCGAACAGAATCACTTCCGGGTTCAGCGCCACCGCCCGGGCGATGCCGACGCGCTGCTGCTGTCCGCCCGAAAGCTGGGACGGATAATAGTCGTTCCGGTCGGACAAGCCCACTTTGGCCAGCGCGTTCCGGGCGATGGCCACCGCTTCCGCTTTCGGCATCTTTCTCCCGACGATCAAACCCTCGGTCACGTTCTCCAGGGCGGTTTTATTGATGAACAGGTTGTGGTTCTGAAAAACGAAAGCCGTTTTTTTGCGAAGCGCGAGAATATCCCGTTTTTTCGCTTTGCCGAACGAGACGGTTTGATTGCCAATCGTCAGCGTCCCTTCTTCCGCGCTTTCCAGAAAACAGACGCATCTGAGCAGCGTCGTTTTGCCCGAGCCGCTGGCTCCGAGAATGACAACAACCTCGCCTTCATCGACATGAACGTCCACGCCGCTCAGGATCTTGTTTTTCCCGAACGATTTATGCAGATTGGCAATGCTGATCATGCGGCTTCACTCCTGTACTTTCCGATCTTCTTTTCCAACGCTTTGCCCAGAAACTCGATGCCGGCGCTCAGTCCCCAATACACGAGGGCGGCGGCCAAATACGCTTCAAAATAACTGAAATAGAGATTGGCGTATTTTAACGCGCCGTTCAGCACATCGACGACGCCGATCAGGATTACAAGGGACGTCGCCTTCATCAGCGCAATGACGATTCCCGTCAAGGAAGGCACAAACACAAGCATCATCTGTGGAAACACGATACGCCGGAAAGTCTGAAAAAAAGTTAATCCGGCGGTATACCCGGCTTCGTATTGGCCTTTCTCGACCGACAATAACGAACCGCGTATATATTCGCTCATATGGGCAATCGCAGGCAAAGAGAGAGCGAAAATACCGACATAAACGCGACTTACATCCCGCACGGTTACGGTCAAATGCAGGAATTTCGCAATGCTGGCAAAATGCGTGACAAACAGGATGCTCGCTACGACCAGAATCAGGTTGATCGGGATCGCCTTGAAAGCGACGACAAAAGCATCGGCCGCATGCGAGACGACCGGAACGCGGTAAGTCCGCAGGGCGGCGACAAAAATTCCGAACACGAGGCCGATTGCAACTACCGCCAGCGTCAGCAGCAGGGTGACGTGAATATAGGAGAGGGCGCTCTTGAAGGCGGCGACAATAAATTCCGGTTTAATATTCATGCCGGCCCCTCCGCCGGGTTCCTCCCATAGTTCATTTTCCGGATCAACAGGGAGATGCATCTCTCAAGCACAACGCTGGCGGCGACAAAAATAATCGCGGCGTCCGCATACCCTTCCAGTGAATGGTACGAGCTGTAGCTGATGACGGTGACCATGCCCATCATATCGATAATGCCAAGCAAATAGGCGAGCGCGGTTGCCGGCAGCATCCCGACGACCATCGCGCCGAGTCCGGGCAGCAAAACCCGAAAGGCTTGCGGCAGTACAATCCGGCGAAAGGTCTGCAAGCCGGTCAGCCCGACCATGCTGCCGGCTTCCGTCTGTCCGCGGGGAACGGACAGAATGGCCGCACGGATATGTTCCGCCAGATAGGCGCTCTCGTTGATGCCGTAGGCCAGAAACACAAAGATCAGCTTGTTCCAGCCAGATACGAGGTTGCTGCCGAACAGGGCGTTCGAAAGCAGAGGAATGCCGTAATAAACGAGAAAGATTTGAATCAGAATCGGCGTCCCTCTGAAAAATGAAATATAAATGCCGGCCAATTGATGCAGAACGGGCAGCTTTTTAATCCGAATGACCGCAAGCACCGTTCCCATGACAAGCGCCAATGCGGTCGAAACCGCGACGATGTACAGCGAAACCGGAAACTTGGACAGGATTTTGGGAAAATAGTCGATCATTCGTTCCAAGGAGAAAAAATCGTCGTTCATAGCGGCTTGACCGTGACGTCGATGCCTAAAATCTCCCGTGACAGCTTGCTGAGCGTTCCGTCCGCCAGCAGCTTGTTGATTGCGGCATCCAGTTCCTGCTGCAAAGATTCGCTGCCATAGTTGTATAGCAGATAAGTGCCGTTTTTCTTGGCGGGATCGTAAAACAGATTGTCGCCAGTCACATCGAATGCATCTGACCCATAGGCTTCGAGCGTCGCTTGGTCGTTCAGCTTCTCGCCGAACAGCCCGTCGACCGCTCCGCTTTTCAGAATGGCCAGCTGCTGCTCGAGCGTTCCGGAATCCCAGACGATTTCGATCGGATTGTCGGAATGCGTTTCGTTGAATTTTTCAGAGAGGCTGGCAACCGAAGTGCCGGGCGGTACTGCGATTTTCAAGCCGCCCAGATCCTCGTCGCTGTTGACGACAATGCCGGATCCCTTTTTGACCCTGAGTGTATAACCTGAATTCTCGTAATGACTGGCTTCGCCCAGAAGGTATTTTTGCGCGCGTTCTTCCGTCCAACTGGCATGGATGGACAGTATATCGTACGCTTTCGTATCAAGTCCGACGAAGGCGGCCTGGAAATCGGTGATCGGTTCGTATTTGAACACATACTGCGGCAAAATTTCGTCGATTTTGGTCAACACTTCATAATCGTAGCCCTGCCATTTGCCGTTCTCGTCCAGCACGCTGATTTTCGGAATGCCGTTGGCGAGAGCGATGACAAGCGTTCTGGGTTCGGCATTGTCGTTGTTCGCGCTTGCCGAGCCGGATGCGCCGGATTTGTTGCTGCTTGGAGACGAATTGCCGTTATTGCCGCAAGCGGCGACGGCAAGCGTCAGTGTCAGTGCGAGAGCAAGTCCAATTCTTCTTTTCATCGTTCGGTTCCTCCACCTGTCGTTTGTCATTAAACTTAGTGTTCGAATGAAATTACTTGGTTTTAGAATACACCGATATTATTTCGCATGAGCTCGTAGCGATTTGGGATTCTAGAAAGAATGATATTACCGAGAGTAAATAAAGTCAATACTAAAATAAACAAAAAACATTACCAGAGTAATGTATTACTGTTTCTCTGTTAAATGAATTATAATAAGGGCAAAGGAGTTGGGGGGCAGCAGATGAGTGCGAGAGGCGCAACCAAAGAAGCCATATTGTCCACAAGCATCAGCTTGTTTAATCAATACGGCTTCGAGCAGGTCACGATCAATCAGATTTGCCAGGAAATCAATGTGACCAAAACTGCGTTCTACTACCATTTCAAATCCAAGGACGAGTTGATTTCCGAGGTTTTCTCGATTGACAATATCGTTTCCAACGACGATTTGTTGAACATCCTCACCGTGACCGATTTTGCCGATCAAGTCATGAAAACGATGGGGATTTATGTGAAGCATATGGTTCGGTTGGGAGTTGAAATGACAAAGGAAAATTACAGGGTTCATTTGCGCAATCAGATCCTTCCGCTGGATAAAAGCAAATCGCCGCTGCTGAGCGATATTATTCCGACGCTGATTCAACGGGCCAAAGATGAGGGGCAGATCCGCAATCCGGCAAGCGCCGAAGATTTGCTTGAATCGATGTGCAACCTTGCCAATGGAGTTATTTTGAAGTGGGCCGTCGAGGGCGGCAGCTTCGATGTGCTGGAAGAAACCCGCAAACGGTTTGAAATATTGCTGGTCGTGAACAGAGAATAAAGTCGTAAATGGAATGCCTGTGGAATGCCTGACGCGCCGCTCAAAGGGGCGCGTTTTTTTGTTGTTCTTATCGGCCGACGCAAAATTATATTTACCTTGGTATTTACTTATCTTTACCTCGGTAATATAATATGGGCATTCGTTCATCCAGAAGGAGAGATATCGCATGGCAATCGATGAATCAAGGACAATTTTGGTCGTAGGCGGCACAGGCACCCAAGGCGGCCGTGTCGCACGGGAATTGTTGAAGCACGGCCATCGTGTGCGGGTTCTGACCCGCAGCCCGGAGTCGGCCGCGGCCAAAGCGATCGCAGCGCAAGGAGCGGAATTGATTCGCGGGGATATGGCCGATGCGGCGTCGCTGGAACCGGCGATGGAAAATGTATCGGCGATTTTCTCGGTGCAATACGCCGACCCTTACGATCAGACGGTCGAGCCGCGCAACGCCGCGAACATGGTGCAGGCGGCAAGAAAAGCCGGCGTCGGGCAAGTCGTCCACACCTCCGTCGCCGGCAGCAATCTGTTCCCAAGGTGGGACAAATACCCGTATTTGACGCAAACCTGGGAGAACAAATATGCCATCGAAGAGCTCATCCGTCAGGGCGGCTTCCGATATTGGACGATTTTGCACCCCTGTTGGTTTATGGAAAATTTTTTGCCGCCTCTCGCGGTGTTTATGGCGCCGGAGCTGAATGGCGGAGTGTTGTTCGGCACACTTAAAGAAGATACCCCGTTAAAGCTGAATTCCGGGGAGGATACGGCCAGATTCGCCCGCGCGGCTTTCGAAGACCCGGCGAAGTTTCATGGCCAGGACATCAATATTGCCAGCGACGAGCTGTCCATGAAGGAAATCGCGCAGACGCTGAGCCGCGTGCTGAACCAAAAAGTGATTTTCGAATCTGTAAGCGCCGAGGAAACCCGGAAGCGAGGCATGCTGGAGGGAACGGTTTATTTTATGGAATGGCTGGAGAGCGTGCCCGGTTACGGCTTCGATATTCAGGAAACCAGGCAATACGGGGTTGAACTGATTTCCTTCTCGGAGTGGGCGGAGGCGAACAAAGAGCGGTTTGTTTCGTCCATAGGAGGATGATCGCATGACCACCCTTCGCACGCTGCGGTTCTCGTCGATCGCCCTCCCGCCCGGCGGCCATCTCGCCGCATCGCCGCATCCATCAGCGCAGCGGGACGCTGAGCTCAACCTGGCCGCCATCGCCGCCTATGCACGGCGAATTGAGGACGCCGGATTCTCCGCCTTGTTCGTCGCCGACGACGCGGCGGTGCGGGGCGAACAGTTCGATTCGCTCAGCCGCTCGGCGCAGACGAACTCGTTCGAGCCGCTGACGCTTCTGTCGGCCCTCGCTGCACTCACCGGCCGAATCGGGCTCGTGGCCACGGTCACTACAAGTTTCAACGAGCCGTATCACGTAGCCCGCCGCCTCGCGAGTCTTGACCATATTTCCGGCGGCCGGGCCGGATGGAACGTCGACACGAGTGTCGTGCCGTGGAGGGTCGGCGGATTCCTCCGCGATGAGCACGATGCGCACGAGGACCGCTATGCGCGCGCCGAGGAGTTCGTGCGCATCGTGCGGGAACTGTGGGACAGCTACGCCGACGACGCGATCGTCGCCGACAAGAAGTCCGGCCTGTACTTCAGGCCCGGAGGACGGCGCCCGCTCGATCATGTAGGTAAGCACTTCCAGGTCGCAGGTCCCCTGAACGTGTCGCGGCCGCCGCAGGGGCATCCCGTCGTCTTCCAGGCCGCCGCGAACGCCGCCGAGATCGCGCTCGCCGGCCGGCAAGCCGACGTCGTACTCACCGCAGCCCGGTCGATTGACGACGCCCGTGCCTTCCGGGCACGGCTTGATGAAGCGCTCGTCGCCGCCGGCCGAACTCCGGGAAGCGTCCAGATATGGCCGAGGCTTATTCCCATCGTCACCTCGACCGAGGACGAGGCGGCAAGGCGGCGCGACGGGCTGCAGCATCTGCTTCGCGAAGACACGCAGCGCCCGGTCGCACCGGACGACGCCGGCGGGCTGTTCGTCGCGGGCACGCCCGAGCAGGTCGCCGACCGGATCGGGGAGTGGTGCGAGGCGGGTGCCGCCGACGGGTTCGCCGTGCGCTTTCCGCTGATTCCCGCAGACGCCGATCCCTTCCTCGACGAGGTACTGCCGATCCTCGTTCGCCGCGGCGTATTCGCCCCGCCGGAGGGTGCGACACTCCGCGACTCTCTCGGCCTTGCCCGACCGGAGAGGAGTGCCATATGAGCGTGAAGAAACAAGCGCGCCTTGTCGCAATTACCCATTCCACCGGTTCGCACCTGCGCGGATGGCGGCACTCGAACACCCCGGCCCGTCCGGCCACCGACGTGCGGGCGTTCATCGAATTCGTACAGGAGTTGGAGCGCGGTCTCTTCGACGCGTTGTTCCTCTCCGAAACTACCGGGACGATGCCCGGCCCCGACGAAGCGCACCAGCACGACTCGATGGTGAACGATTCGCTCGACCCGACGCTGCTCCTTTCGGCGATTGCAGCGGCCACGAGACACATCGGTCTCATCACGACAGCGTCGACGAGCTTGACCCAGCCCTACTCGCTCGCGCGGCTGCTGGCCTCCCTCGACCATCTCTCCGGCGGCAGGGCCGGCTGGAACGTTGTCACCTCGCGCTTCGAAACGGAGGCGCGGAACTTCGGGATCGACCCCCGACTGCTGCGCTCGCCAGTACGTTACGACATTGCCGCAGAGTTCGTCGACGTCGTCAAGCGCCTGTGGGACAGCGTCGACGAACAGGAGAAGGGACAGACGTTCGCCTCCGCGAGGATCCATCCGCTCGACCACCGCGGCGCGAACTTCCGGGTGTCCGGCTCGCTCGGCATCGCTTGTCCGCCGCAAGGGCACCCGGTCATCGTGCAGGCCGGGATGAGCGAGGAGGCCCGTGAACTCACGGCGCACGAGGCCGACCTGGTGCTCGCATCCGGCGGCGGCCGACACGCGCGGGAGGTACGCGAGGACATCCGCCGGCGCGCCGCGGCGAACGGGCGCGATCCCGACGCGCTCGTCGTGCTCGCCGTGCTTCCCTCGGTGCTCGTGGCAGACACTCGCGCCGAAGCCGAGGCGCTGCTTCGGGAGTTCACGACTCTGCTGCACCCGGCGGAACGGCAGCAGCATAGCATCCTCGCCGGGACGGCCGACGACTTCGCCGACCTCATCGAGGACTGGCTCGACGGCGGCGCCGCAGACGGGTTCGCTATCGGCTTCCCTTACCTGCAGGGACCGGCGGCGGCATTCACGCGCCTCGTGGTCCCTGAACTGCAGCGGCGAGGCCGTTTTCGTACCGCGTATACGGGCACAACGCTGCGCGAGAACCTCGGCCTGCCACGACCACCCTCCCGTCGCGTGCCGGAGTGATCCTGGTTCGATTCCATCCCAATCGAAAATTATGAAGCCATAAAGGCAGGCTGTCGAGGAAATCTCAACAGCCTGCCTTTATGGCTTCAATGCTTATCTCGACTCCACGCCCTCGTACGAGGTCAGCTGTCTCATGGATTCCGTTACATAAGGAAGCTTTTTTGTTCAGCACACTCACTAAAATATAAAAAAAGCCCATTAGATTAATCTCTAATGAACTGCTTGTTATAAGGTGGTACCGGTGAGAGGACTCGAACCTCCACGGGGGTTGCCCATTCGATTTTGAGTCGAACGCGTCTGCCATTCCGCCACACCGGCATATTCAATTATCTAACTGGCGCGCCCTAAGAGATTCGAACTCCTGACCTTTTGATTCGTAGTCAAACGCTCTATCCAGCTGAGCTAAGGGCGCAAGCTTTGAGGTTGTTGGAGGCGCCACCCAGACTCGAACTGGGGGTAAAGCTTTTGCAGAGCTCTGCCTTACCACTTGGCTATGGCGCCAGATTCAAGATTGAGATGGAGCGGAAAACGGGATTCGAACCCGCGACCTTCTCGTTGGCAACGAGATGCTCTACCACTGAGCTATTTCCGCATATTAATGAGAAAATGGCTGGGGATCTAGGATTCGAACCTAGGAGTGACGGAGTCAAAGTCCGTTGCCTTACCGCTTGGCTAATCCCCAAAGGTTTTTGAAAAGAAACAATGGGGCGATCGAGGGGAATTGAACCCCCGAATGTCGGATCCACAAACCGATGCGTTAACCACTTCGCCACGATCGCCATAGATTTGAAACATTTAATTGGCAGGGGCAGCAGGAATTGAACCCACACTAACGGTTTTGGAGACCGCTGTTCTACCCTTAAACTATGCCCCTACGGAGTATAGAAATGCTGGTGGAGGATGATGGATTCGAACCACCGAACCCGAAGGAAGAGATTTACAGTCTCCCGCGTTTGGCCACTTCGCTAATCCTCCACGCTGAGGAGTGAAACTGGTGCCGACTAGAGGACTTGAACCCCCAACCTACTGATTACAAGTCAGTTGCTCTACCAATTGAGCTAAGTCGGCGTAATATTGAACAATCTGGATGGTGGCTCGAGACGGAATCGAACCGCCGACACGAGGATTTTCAGTCCTCTGCTCTACCAGCTGAGCTATCGAGCCTTACATGCTCCCCAACCGTTCTAGGGAAAAAATGGCGGAGCCGACGGGATTCGAACCCGCGGTCTCCTGCGTGACAGGCAGGCATGTTAGGCCTCTACACCACGGCTCCGCGTGTACTCGGTAATGAGCCGAGATGATGTTGGTTGCGGGGGCAGGATTTGAACCTGCGGCCTTCGGGTTATGAGCCCGACGAGCTACCGGGCTGCTCCACCCCGCGTCGTTATTGAGCTATTGCTTACTTGAGCGACATTTCTTATCATACCTCATATCGCCTACGCAATGCAACCCTCAATTTATGGTAATTCTTTTAGAAGAAAATGGTGACCCCTAGGGGATTCGAACCCCTGTTACCTCCGTGAAAGGGAGGTGTCTTAACCACTTGACCAAGGGGCCATGCTTACAAGGAAATTATGGCGGAGAGAGAGGGATTCGAACCCTCGAGACGCTTTAGACGCCTACACGATTTCCAATCGTGCTCCTTCGACCAACTCGGACACCTCTCCAAATGGCTCCCCGAACAGGACTCGAACCTGTGACAACTCGATTAACAGTCGAGTGCTCTACCAACTGAGCTATCAGGGAATGTAAGCAGCGGGTGATGCTATGAATCCGGCCCTGGTCGTCGACTTCATCGACTGCTCGGGCATGCATCCGGCCTGGCGACGTCCTACTCTCCCAGGACCCTGCGGTCCAAGTACCATCGGCGCTGGAGGGCTTAACGGTCGTGTTCGGGATGGGTACGCGTGGAACCCCTCCGCCGTCATCACCAGACCAGAT